>Ga0255346_1002219_pt1 | contig 25136 bp, 18 predicted proteins | sample wastewater_treat_FD_194410 | JGI IMG/M metagenome (GOLD analysis project Ga0255346, IMG submission 194410) | Wastewater microbial communities from Lulu Island WWTP, Vancouver, Canada - plant22 | ecosystem: Engineered > WWTP > Wastewater > Unclassified | place: Canada: Vancouver, British Columbia...
AAAGATCCAAAACTTGCATGGATGTTCGAGAATTGCTATCCTAACACACTGGATACTACCGTAAAATTTGGTACTCGAAACGGAAAACCCGATACATTTGTTATTACGGGCGACATTGATGCCATGTGGTTGCGCGATTCGTCGGCTCAAGTTTGGCCATATTTGCCACTGACCACCGAAGACGCTCATCTTCGCGAAATGATTGCCGGCGTTATTCATCATCAGGCTCAGTGCATTCTCATCGACCCGTATGCCAATGCATTCAATCACGATCCCAAGCCCAACGGCGAATGGATGAAGGATTATACGAAGATGAATCCGATGCTTCACGAACGGAAATGGGAAATCGATTCGTTGTGTTATCCCGTTCGTCTCTCATATAATTATTGGAAAACAACCAACAATACTTCCGTTTTCGATGATGATTGGAAAAATGCGATGCATTCCGTTTTGAAAACTTTCAGGGAGCAACAGCGAAAAAACGATTTAGGACCTTATTCATTTCGTCGTGTAACCGATCGCCAATTGGATACGGTTTGCAATGATGGTTTTGGCAATCCGGTAAATCCTGTGGGTTTGATTGTTTCGTCGTTCCGACCTTCCGATGATGCCACAACGTTCGGATTTTTAGTGCCTTCCAATTTCTTCGCCGTTATTTCGCTTCGACAAATTGCCGAAATATCCGAGGAGGTTACCAATGAAAAGGATTTTGCCACAGCATGTTGTTCTTTGGCGAATGAGGTGGAGGAAGCTTTGCACAAATATGCAGTTCACACACATCCTAAGTATGGCAAAATCTATGCTTTCGAAATTGATGGTTTTGGAAATCAATACATTATGGATGATGCCAATGTCCCGAGTTTGTTGGGACTTCCTTATCTCGGTGCTATTGACAATAATGATCCTATTTATCAAAATACGCGCAAATTTGTTTGGAGTAAAGATAATCCCTATTTTTTCGAAGGGAAAGCCGGACATGGTATTGGCGGTCCTCACATCGGTTATGACATGATTTGGCCAATGAGCATCATCATGCACGCCATGACCAGCAGCGATGATGAAGAAATCAGACAGGATTTGCGTATGTTGCGTGACACGGATGGCGATACCGGATTTATGCACGAATCGTTTCATAAGGACGATCCATCGCATTTCACCCGAAAATGGTTTGCATGGGCAAATACTTTGTTTGGCGAACTGATGGTGAAGTTGGAGAAGGAAAATAAATTGAACTTGTTAAAAAGCTGAGAAATGAAAAATTTTTTATGGTCATTCATTTTGGGATCGATCTTTTGTTCCGTTTCGATCCTGGCTCAAACCAAATACGATCCTGTTGATTATGTGAGTATTCTGGTAGGAACCCAATCGGAATTTGCTATTTCCAACGGAAATACGTATCCTGCCGTTGCTCGTCCGTGGGGTATGAATTTTTGGACACCGCAAACACGAAAAATGGGAGATGGGTGGCAATATGTTTATACGGATGGGAAAATTAACGGATTCAAGCAAACCCATCAGCCAAGCCCATGGATCAACGATTATGGTCAGTTTGCCATCATGCCCCTCACGGGAAAGCCCGAATTCGATCAACAAAAGCGTGCCAGTTGGTATTCGCATAAAGCCGAAAAAGCAACGCCGTATTACTATAGTGTCTATTTGGCTGATTATGATGTTACAACCGAAATAACACCGACCGATCGTGCTGCTATTTTCCGTTTTACTTTTCCTGAAACAAAAGATGCCTTTGTGGTGATCGATGCTTTCGATAAGGGTTCGTCTGTTGAGATTATACCTTCGAAAAATGCTGTAATTGGGTTTACAACCCGCAACAGTGGTGGCGTCCCCGACAATTTCAAAAATTATTTTGTAATCGTTTTCGATAAACCTTTTCAATATCGACAAATCGTTGATAATGGTAAATTTGTAGAAAATGTTTTGAAGATTGATGCTGATCATGCCGGAGCAATTGTGGGATTCAACACGAAGCGAGGAGAAAAAATTACGGCTAAGGTTGCTTCGTCGTTTATCAGCTACGATCAGGCCTGGCAAAATTTGAAAGAAGTTTCGTCGAAAGATTTTGAAACCGTCATGGCCGATGGTCGCAAGGCATGGAACGATGTGTTGGGGAAAATCGAAATCGAAGGAGAAAACCTTGATCAACAACGCACATTTTATTCCACTCTTTACCGTTCGACGCTATTTCCACGCAAGTTATACGAAATCGATGCAAATGGAAAGGTAGTTCATTACAGCCCATATAACGGCCAAGTTTTACCCGGATATATGTACACCGATACCGGTTTTTGGGATACCTTCAGAGCTTTGTTCCCATTGCTCAATCTCGTTTATCCGTCTGTAAACAAAGAAATTCAGGAAGGATTGATAAATACCTACAAAGAAAGCGGATTTCTGCCCGAATGGGCAAGTCCCGGGCATCGGGGTTGCATGGTTGGCAATAATTCCGCCTCCATCGTTGCCGATGCTTACCTGAAAGGGTTAAGAGGTTATGATATCGAAAAACTCTACGAAGCGGTAGTTTTTGGGGCCAATCATGTTCATCCCACTGTTTCATCAACCGGTAGATTGGGATACGAATATTACAACAAATTGGGGTACGTTCCTTACAATGTCGGTATTAACGAGAGTGCTGCACGTACGCTCGAATACGCTTATGACGATTGGACGATCTATCGGTTGGCCCAAGCGCTCAAACGTCCGCAAAGCGAGATAGATCTTTACGCCAAACGTTGTCAGAATTATCGAAATCTTTATTCGTCGGAATACAAGCTGATGCGAGGGAAAAACGAAGATGGAACATTTCAATCGCCTTTCAGTCCATTTAAATGGGGAGATGCTTTCACCGAAGGCAACAGTTGGCATTATACTTGGTCCGTATTTCATGATCCGAAGGGATTGATTGATTTGATGGGAGGAGATAAGGTTTTTGTCAGCATGCTCGATTCGGTATTTAAAATGCCGCCCGTTTTTGACGATAGCTATTACGGGGGCGTCATTCACGAAATTCGTGAAATGCAGATCATGAACATGGGACAGTATGCTCATGGAAATCAGCCTATCCAGCATATGATTTATCTGTATAACTATGCCGGTGAGCCGTGGAAAGCTCAATATTGGGTTCGCGAAGTGATGGATAAGCTTTATAATGCCCATCCCGATGGTTATTGTGGTGATGAGGACAATGGGCAAACTTCGGCGTGGTACGTATTTTCGGCGTTGGGATTCTATCCGGTTTGTCCGGGAAGCAATGAATATGTGATCGGATCGCCTTTGTTCAACAAGATGACGGTGAAACTTGAAAACGGGAATACTATTCGGATAAATGCAGTCAATAACGATCCTTCGAAGCGATATATCAGGGAATTTCGATTGAATGGCAGACTTTATTCTAAAAATTATTTAGCACATGAAGATTTGTTGCGTGGTGCTACGATAGATATTACAATGTCAGATACTCCAAACATGATACGCGGTATCCAAAAAACAGATGCACCTTATTCTTTTTCTTCGAAAGAAAAATAGAAAATCGTAAGCAAGAAAGATCCAAAACAGGCTGCTTCATTCCAACTTTTGAAGCAGCCTGTTTTGCATTTGAATCAGTTATTGTTTCAATCAAAAATAATTGATAATGAGATAATAGCATTCCGAACCGTCGGGACAAGTTTCAAATTCGATTTTGTCTTCTCGAGCCAACCATCCAATTGCCATCAACACCTCCCTTTCCGATAATCCGGAATCTTCCATCAATTTTTTGCAGTTCCATTTTTGGCCGTTATACAACAGATTCCAAATAATGCCTGCGTTTGTTCCGATTGTTTTCTTGTCCATAATGTTATATTTTATGAGTTGAAAGATGCTTTCTCATCTCCTTAAATATGTAATAATTTTCACAAATAGAACATTTCGAAATAGCCTATTGTTCATATTTGGGGCCTGAAATACAAAAAGTATTCAACTATTTAAAAAACAATCCCACAAAGATACGGATGGATCTTTATGGGACTTAAAAAAGCATTATTTATCGCGTAAAATTTTTTGAAAAGAATCAAATCATATCTTCAATATTCCAAGAAAATGCCCTGAGTCCAAGATTCTGATACTGATCATCGAGCTCCTTCAAAAAACGAAGCAGCGGCTTCACTTGATGATTTTCGACTACAGTCAGAATTGCATTGTTGAGCGATGGCCAAGCATGAGTTCCATAATGCGGATATCCCGTATTGCTGCCTCTTCCATACACCGGTTTCCACGATGTAAACCCTCGAATGTTGAGTTTGCTCAGTTCATTTGTAATATCATCGTAGTGAGCTTGGTCTAATATAATCATTACTGCTTTCATATCTTATTTTCAATGTTTTAGTTGAATGACGTTGGTTGCGCTTTAATTTTCGTTCGAGGGTTTATCTTGTTCGTTGGTTTCACTTTCAACAAGTAGTTTTTCGCGATGCTGTTTGCGCTTTCTGACTACTCCATAGCTTCCAAATATGGAATACAAGGCGGGAACGAAAATGAGCGTTACAATAGTGGAGAATGTCATACCACCTACAATCGAAATACCGAGCGATTTCCAAATTTCCGATCCTTGTCCGGTGCCAATAGCCAAAGGAATCATACCCAAAATGGTAGTTAAAGCAGTCATCAATACAGGCCGAAGTCTGGAACGTCCGCCGTGAACTACTGCTGAAATAATAGACATTCCTCGTTCGCGATTAAGATTGATATAATCGATGAGCACGATACCGTTTTTCACAACCATACCCACCAACATGATCAGACCGATGAATGCCATAATTCCAAGCGGAGTCCCGGTGATGGCAAGTAATAGCAACGATCCGATGAAGGCAAATGGAACAGATAATATAATGATAAAGGGGTAGGTGAGAGATTCGAATTGCGATGCCATCACAATGTAAACAAGCAGCGTGGAAACAATTAGGAGTATCAAGAGATCGCCAAAGGCTTCTTGTTGATCTTCGAGTGAACCCGTAATTTCAATGCTGATGCCGGCCGGAATAGAGGTACTGTTGATCGCCTGATTTACATCCAAAACTACTTCGTTGAGTGCTCTGTTCAGAATATTGGCTTGAACCGTGACAATGCGTTCTCGGTCTTTTCTATCTATTTGCGGAAGTGAAGAGCTTTCACTCACAGTTCCAAGATCGCGAACTTTTACGCCAACTCCCATTGGATTGTAAATCGTGATATTTTGAATATCTTCGATCGATTGACGGTTTTTTTCGTCGAAGCGCACGGTTATATCATACTCTTCGCCTTGTTCGCGATATTGAGATGTAATCATACCGTTCACTCTATTACGGATTGCGCTCGCTGCAGTAGCCATGGTAAATCCATTGAGAGAAAGTTTTTCCCGATCGAAATCTATTCGATATTCAATGCGGTAATCCTTACGAGAAATAGTTACGTCTCTTAGGCCCTCGATGTCCGAGAGTTTTGTTTTCAACTCTGCCGCTATTCTATCCGTTGTGGTTAAATCGTAGCCGTAGATATCCACATTTACGTAACTTCCACCCATAGTGGACATTCTTCCACCACCAGGTTGAACATTGTACCGGTAAAGCTCCGGCATTTGGGCCAAATCGTTTCTTATCTCATCCGAAATTTCAAAAATCGTTTTCTTTCGTTCGCTTCCATCTATCATGCGAAGAGTAAAATTAATAAGATTGGTGCCATTATCTTGCATTGAGGCAAACAAATTGTCCTCATCAGCTTGACCTACAGTAAATGTTGCAATCTGAATTTCGGGATATTTTTCGCTAAACATTTTTTCAATTTTCAATCCGATTTCTCGTGTGATTTCGACACGTGTACCGGTTGGCATTTCTACGGTAATAGCAATCAGATCGTTATCGGCAGCAGGCATAAACTCTGTTTTAAGAGTGAGCGCCGAAATAATAGCTCCGACAACAAAAATTATAGCTATCATTCCAATCGTAGTCCAACGATGACGTGATACCCAATTAACTAATCGTGCATATTGCTTATCAAGATTGTTAAGCAGTGGCATGATTGTTTTTTGATACCATCTGTCGAAACCATTGTTATTCATATCTTTGGTTGCTCTCAACATGTGCGAGCTCATCATTGGTGTGAGGCTCAAAGCAATTGCCAAAGACAAACCGATAATAATAGTTACCATCCATCCGAGTTGTTCAAACATTATACCGGCAAGTCCGGTTGTCATTGTCATTGGTAAGAATACGGCTATAATGGTGAGCGTGGATGCGATAATGGACAACGAAACCTCTTCCGTTCCATAAATGGCTGCTTGTTTGGGGCGACTTCCTCGTTCCAAATGTGTAGTGATATTTTCGAGTACTACGATCGCATCATCTACCACCATACCGATGGCTATCGAAAGAGACGACAATGAAATGACATTAATGGTGTTTCCTGTGAGCATCAGGTAAATGAACGAACCGATCAGTGATATAGGAATGGTTGTCAACACAATGATGGTTGCTCTCCATCGTCCAAGGAAAAATAGTACGACAACACCTACTATGAGCAAGGCGAGCAAAATGGTTTCTGTCAAACTGGCGATAGCGACCTTGATGTAATCGGAAGTATCGGTCACTATTTCAAGTTTAATGTCAGGTGGTAGATTTTTTGTTAGTTCAGGAAGTCTTTCCTTTACGGCATCTACTATATTCACCGAATTTGCGCCTGTTTGCTTTTGAATGATGATGGTTGCACTGCGTTGGCCGTTGGTATAGCTTTCCAGTACACGACTCTTGACCGTATCTACCACCGAAGCAACGTTATGCAGGTATATAGGGCTTCCCTTGCTGCTTCCAACAATCAGGTTGTTTAACTCTTTGCTATCTCTCATTTCTCCTTCGAGGCGCAGCATATAAGTTTTGGAACCTACATCAAAATTCCCCGCAGGAATGTTTACGTTTTCAGCGGCGATAACTTGTGCTATTTGCTCGAGAGAGAGTTGATAAGCTTCGAGTTTTTCGGGAGTTACATTCACTTGAACTTCACGTTGACTTGCTCCGGAAATTGCAACCGTACCAACTCCTTTTACTCTGTTCAATGGATTTACGATTTGTTCGTCCAGAATTTTGTACATGGCTTCTGAGCTTTGATCGGCTGTAGCTGAAAGCATCATCACGGGGATCATGTCTGTACTAAATTTCAGCAACATAGGCGATGAAGCTCCATCAGGTAAAAATTGAGAGGATAGCTCCAATTTATCCCGAATATCGTTCATCGAAACATCCGTATCGGTACCATATTCAAATTCAAGCATGATAACCGAAACTCCGTCACGTGATTGAGAAGTGATATGTTTCAAGTTTTCAGTTGCGTTCAATACATCTTCCATCGGACGTGTTACGTTGGTTTCCACGTCATCCGCTCCGGCACCCGGATAATAGGTCATTACCGATATTACGTTCATTTCGATATCGGGTAGCAAATCGACCGGTAACTGGAAATAGAAGATAAGTCCGATCAAAACAAGTCCGATATAGATCAATGACGTGCCTATAGGATTTTTTACTGCACTTTCGTATGGTTTCATTTGTAACTTTTTTTCGTGTAATTTATTGTTACGAGCATTTTATTGGTTGATATTTGACACCACTTCAACTTCCGCGCCCTCGATAAGCCCTGCGCTTCCGTCAACAATAATTCTGTCTCCTTCATTCAAGCCGGAAACTATTTCATATTTATCGTTTAATCTTGTACCTAACTCAACTTTTGTGTAAACGGCTTTTCCTTCTTTTTCTATGAAAACATATCTTTCATCGGTGCCAACCTGTTTTTGGACTGCTCTGTCCGGTATGACGGGATGTTCTTTTGTCCCAAAGTTCATCGTTACTCTTGCAAACATACCCGGTCTGAGAATTGATTTGGGATTGTTTACGGTGATCTCTACGGGAAAAGTATGCGAAATGGGATCTATGGTTGGATAAACAACCGAAACTTTTCCTTCGAAAGTCTGATCTCCGACCGCATCTGCCTGTATTTGGACGGGAGTGTTTTTGGATACTTGCTGATAATAGGTTTCTGAAACGTTTATCAATACTTTCACGGGATTGATATTTTCGATAACCAGAATTGGCAATTGCGCAGCCACATCACCCGGATCGTAGTTGCGAGCTGTAACAACTCCGTTAATAGGACTTATAAGCGTCGTATTTTCGATAAGGTTGGAGATCATTGTTTCCATTACTTGAATCTGCGACTCCAACTGATCGAGTTGTTGTTTGGAAACACCTCCCACCTTATACAGTTCGAGATATCTTTCATGATCTCTTTTGAGTGTAGATAGTTGAGTTTGTTGTTGTGAAAGGTTTGTCTGATCCATTAAAACCAGTTTCTGCCCTTTCGAAACAGGAGAGCCCACATCCACTAAAATATTTCTAATGCGTCCGCCCATAGCCGGAGCAATATTGTTTTTCAGATTAGCTTCAACGGTTGCCGTAAATTTTGCAAGCTGATCTACCGAAACCACATGAACTTGTTCAACGGTAACTTTTCTTTTTTCCGTTTCGGTTTGTGTCGAAGATTCTTTGCCTCCGCATGAAGCAAGCAATAATACTGCCATTAAAGGAGCGCATTTGATGATGTTGAAAGATGTTTTCATAACAAAAATCATTACTTTATTATTATTTTTCTATTTATTTACATTCACAGGTTCGATGGTATATCCAAGAACTTTTTCGAGATCGGCTTTGGCTGCCAGATAATCATAAATGGCATTTTTGTATTGCAATTCGGCATTGGTTACCCCCAATGCAGCCGAATTAAGTTCCACTATAGTACCCATGCCGGTTTCGTAGCGTTTCAAAGTGATATCGTACCCTTTTCGAGCTTGCTCTACCGACGACTGTGTAGCCACAATTTGTTCGATATTCTTATTAATCAAATCAATATTGTTTTTAACTGCAAGTTTCAGGTTTCGCTGAAGATCTATGCGTTGATATTGAAGTTGATTTATTTGCAATTCTGTTTGTTTCAGATTGTTATATCGTTGGCCCCCATTGAACAATGGTATTGATAAAGTAACGCCCACTGTAGAGTATGGATTCCATTTATAGTCGCTAAATTTGAAATCGTTGTTTTGACTCATATAGGTATATTGAAAGGATGATACCAGCGACGGGGCAAATTGCAGTTTTTGCATTTCGTACATTTTTTTTACTTTTTCGGCTTGCAGATCAAACTGGCGCAGGTCGCTGTTTTGCAAAAGCGAGGTATCGGCCGGAATCACGGCGTCAAACATGCTTTGATCGTAATCGTCGAGTGTACCGACTATTTTCAAGGGAATATCATTATCAATTCCCATGTGGAGTTTGAGTTGCAATTCGGCAATTTTCATCATGTTTTCAGCCTGCAACATGCTTGGGATGATGCTTTTCAGTCTGACGTCAGCCGTGATCACATCATATTCGGGAACAATTCCTTGTTTGTACTTATTGGTGATATTTTCCAAATTGATGGAGTCGGTAACATAAGTTTTTCGGAAAAGCATGTAACTGTCGTGTGCGAGCATCAAGCTATAAAACGATTTCGTTACTTGATTTACCAAATTGATTTTTGACGAACGAGCTTGTTCCATCGATGTTTGAATATCAATTTCGCTCATTTGGATATTTTTCCATAAAGAGGGTACCACCAAAGGTAAACTCACATTAACGCCGCCGGTGTACATGTTCCAACGGCCTACCTGTATGCCGTCTTGAGCACCTTCGGCGGGTGTCATCATTTTACCAAGAACTTCCACTACTTTAAGTTCCTCGGGGGTATATTGTGAAGGATCGATGTCGCTGCCAAAAAATCCTCCATCGAGATACATCGTTTGCTTTTTAATAGTCCGTTGGTATTGCCCAATCAAATTGATTTCGGGAAGCAATGCTCCATAAGCACTCTTTTTTGCATATTGCTTTTTCGTAATTTCCATATCGGCAATCTTAATGTTCGGGTTTTCACTCAAAGCAATTTCGAGAGCCGTATTTAAATCAATCGACAGGCTGTCGCGTTGTTGTGCGTTTGCATTTGATAATCCTAACAATCCGCAAACTAACATCATAATTCGAATAGTCTTTGCTTTCATCTTAATTATTGTTTCTGTTTTTGATGTATGTTTTTTACTTTTCACAAGCGTTTTTTGCAAGATAATCGTCGATAATTTTGATTCCTTTCTCGGTAGAAATACCACGAATAAAACTGATCATCATCGTGAAAAATAATTCCTGGAAAGAAAATGGTGGTTTTTCAAGATAGGATGCCCTGATGTATATGTTTGTACTTTCTTCCATTAAAAAAGCGGTAACATCCACATTTAAGTCTTTTCGAATATATTCCTCGCGGATACCTTTCTGCAACAATTTTTTTGCCTGATTGATAGATTTTTCGTTTTTTTTCCTTACTTGTTCGTAAATATCGGGATAGTATTTGTAGATGTCCTCGAAAAATTTTACATTGTTTAGTGGTTTGTTTCTGTGAAACTCAATGATGCGAATAAAGATCTCGGCAATATTGTCGCTTTTGTCGATGATTTGGGATAGTTTTTTCTCCCGTTCTTCTTTGGCCTGCAATATAAATGTATTCAGTATTTCTTCCTTATCTCTGAAATTCTCATAAATAGTGCGTTTCGAAATTCCTATAGAAGATGCCAAATAATCCATGGATACGTTTTTTATACCATTCTCCAGGAATAATTTTCCGGCTTCTTTTACAATGCGTTCCTTTACGTCCATCTCTTTATTGCAAATTAAAAACGCACAAATATACGGCGAAAACTTGAAAACCAAAATTAGTTTTCTAAGTTTTAACAATATTTACCTACTATGTGATTTGCTTGCAGAAAGGCGTTGTGGTTGAAGTGGGAGAGCGTGAGGATGATCCTTTATGTAACTGTTTGGGCTAAAACGCCAAATGCCGATGAATTGTTCGATCATCTATTAAAAAATCAATTCCGTCAAATTTTCTGATTTGCCATTTATGTTACATCAACTTGTAAAATATCGTGAATGTCGGTAGTATATTCTTTTGTTAAATGTTGTTGTTTTTTTCGTAGTGGATCATTATCTTGGGCCGCCAATCGTATAATTTGTTTTCCATATTTGCCGTTGACGGCATCGACTTGAGCTATCAATTGTTTATGTTTGGGATTTGAATTGAAGAATAGTGAAGGCTGGTAGGCATTGTCGTCCACAAAATCGATTAAAATGACCCTGCTCTTTTGTAATGAAGTCCTTCGCGAAAGATGTGCTTCAGTCCTTTCACGGCAAATTCGACTATTTCGAGCGATGAAGAAGTCGGGAATGGAATTTCATCTGCACACTGTTGGCGTAAAAATCTTCGTGTCGATTAAATCTATTGGTTTCCACAAAAACAATCAATCTGCTGCACATCGAATGCTGATTTCGAAGCTTTTCGGCGCTGAGAGTGGCAAATCACCGTCGGCGAAATCTTCGGCCATCGAGCTGCCGGATTGGAAGAAATCGAAATTATCTGTTGAAACTAATGTATGCATAAGAAATACAACATAACAGTATAAAAATACACGATAATTTTTAAACAATATACCGAATTTGAAATTTGATAGAAATATTGCCGAAAAATTAGAAGTGTCAGTACTTTATTTTTCTATCAAATTTCAATTATCTATTGTAATATTCAAAAATAAATTCTACTTTTGCACCTCGAATTTCGAATACGAATTCGTTGTACGTGATGGCGAGATAGCTCAGTTGGTTAGAGCGCATGATTCATAATCATGAGGTCGGGGGATCATGCCCCCCTCTCGCTACAATGTTAAGAAAAGAGGTTGATATACGAATATCAGCCTTTTTTGTTTTTCGTAGCCTATCATTTTTGATAAATAGAAGAAAGAATATGCTTTAAAAGCCGGAGGTTATTAAAAAAACACCAAATCGATGATATTTGCGATAATATAATAGGAATAGATTTTATACCTTTGTAGTTCTTTAAATATAGAAAGTTATATATGTCGAAGAAAATAAATGCTGCACTCATCTCGGTATATCACAAAGACGGTTTGGACGAAATACTGGAGTTGCTCAACGATTTGAATGTGAAACTGATTTCCACTGGAGGAACGCAATCGTTTATCCAATCGCGGGGATACGAATGCGATTCGGTGGAAGATATTACCGGCTATCCATCCATATTGGGTGGTAGAGTGAAAACGCTTCATCCCAAAGTGTTTGCGGGTATCCTTTATCGCCGCGACAATGAAACTGATCGTAAACTGGTAAAATCTTATGATATTCCATCGATCGATCTGGTTGTTGTTGATTTGTATCCTTTTGAAGAAACACTTACTCAAGGTGCAACAGAGGAGGAAATCATCGAGAAAATAGATATTGGCGGAATCTCGCTTATTCGCGCCGCTGCAAAAAACTTTCAGGACACAATTATTGTAGCTTCCAAAAATCAGTACCAACCATTGATTCGGTTGCTCAAAGAAAAAAAAGGCGATTCCGATCTCGACGATCGCAGATGGTTTGCAAAAGAAGCTTTTGCCGTATCATCTGCCTATGATACAGCCATCTTCAATTATTTCGATCGTGAAAAAGCGTCAGCTCTCAGATTGGCGATAGATGGTTCGCGATTGCTTCGTTACGGCGAAAATCCACATCAAAAGGGAATTTTCTATGGCGATTTCGAAGCTTACTTCGAACAATTGCATGGGAAGGAAATATCCTACAATAATCTGCTCGATATTGATGCCGCCGTTTCTTTAATGGCCGATTTTGACGAAACTTCCGTTGCTATTCTCAAACACAACAATGCTTGCGGCTTGTCATCTCGTCCTACGGTGAAAGAGGCCTGGCAAGCTGCACTCGAAGCCGATCCGGTTTCTGCCTATGGCGGCATAGTGATAGCTAATCGACGTGTTGATAAAGAAGCCGCCGAGTTGATCAACGAAATTTTTTTCGAAGTGATTATCGCCCCGGCATACAATGATGATGCGCTCGATATTTTGAAACAAAAGAAAAACCGTATAATTTTACGTTATAAATCGGAAGCAAATGCTTCTCAATCATTGTCATATCGTTCTGCTTTAAACGGAATATTGGCTCAGGAAAAAGATGCGAGCGTTCAATCAATATCCGACATGAAAGTTGTTACACGGACTGAGCCTATTTTGGCCGAAATGGAGGACTTGGTTTTTGCCAATAAAATAGTAAAACATACCAAATCGAATGCAATTGTTTTAGCTAAAAATAAACAGCTTATAGCTAGTGGAACGGGCCAAACTTCTCGTGTAGATGCACTTAAACAAGCGATCGAAAAAGCCGAATCATTTCACTTCGATTTGCATGGCGCAGTGATGGCTTCGGATGCTTTTTTTCCGTTCCCGGATTGTGTACAGATTGCTCACGAAGCCGGAATTACTGCCGTTGTGCAACCGGGTGGATCTGTTCGTGACAATGAATCGATTGATTATTGTAACAATCATGGCGTAGGCATGGTCGTTACCGGAATTCGTCATTTCAAACATTAACGAATCGAATTTTAAAGGACGCTAATTAATAAATTAATTATTTGATCGATAGATTTATGCGATGAATATTTAAAGCTATCGGTCAGATTGCAAAATATATACATAACAACTATGGGATTATTTTCATTTACTCAGGAACTGGCGATGGATCTCGGAACGGCCAATTCCATCATCGTAAATAATGTTGGAAAGATATTGCTCGACGAGCCATCGATTGTGGCACTCGATCGCAAAACCGACAAAATGATTGCTTTGGGTGAAAAAGCAAGGCAAATGCATGGGAAGACGCACGAAAATATTCGTACCGTAAGACCGCTTCGTGATGGCGTGATTGCCGATTTCAACGCTGCCGAGCAAATGATTCGGGGAATGATTAAAATGGCCAATAAAAATCGTGGAAATGGTTTGTTTTCACCTTCATTGCGCATTGTGATATGCATTCCTTCGGGAAGTACAGAAGTTGAAATTCGCGCTGTTAGAGATTCGGCCGAACATGCAGGTGGACGCGATGTCTATATGATCTTCGAGCCGATGGCTGCAGCGTTGGGTATAGGTCTCGACGTAGAAGCTCCCGAGGGAAACATGATTGTGGACATAGGCGGAGGCACCACAGAAATTGCTGTAATTTCTCTCGGCGGAATTGTTTCGAATAAATCTATCAAAATTGCAGGTGATGACCTTACTGAGGATATTATGGAATACATGGGTCGTCAGCACAACATGAAAGTAGGGGAACGTACGGCTGAGCAAATAAAAATAAATGTGGGTTCGGTTCTTACCGAATTACAAGATCCTCCGGAAGATTTTATCGTGCACGGACCCAATCGAATGACCTCGCTTCCGATGGATGTTCCTGTTTCGTATCAGGAAATTGCTCATTGCCTCGAGAAATCGATATCCAAAGTCGATTCGGCTGTTCTGAGCGCACTCGAGCAAACTCCCCCTGAATTGTATGCCGACATTGTTCGCAATGGCATTTATCTCACCGGTGGAGGTGCATTGCTTCGTGGGTTGGACAAACGACTGACCGAAAAAATCGGCATTCCATTTAAAGTTGTGGACGATCCGCTTCATGTAGTTGCTAAAGGTACCGGCATAGCATTACGCAATATCGACAAGTTTAACTTCCTGATGAGATAAATTTCGGATTTATTCTTCAAAAATATTCGATTTGTTGTTCTTAACGATCTTATTTTTGCAACTCAAAAAGGAGAGTACGGAAATGTGCAATTTATAAACCGGACGACCGTTAAAAAGTGAATAGCTCTCATGCGTAATTTTATCGATTTTCTGATCAAAAAGAGTTCGTGGATATGGGCTATTTTATTAACCGGTGTTAGTTTATATTTAGTATTCACTCAAAATTCATATCAACGAAGCGTCTATTTGACGTCGGCAAACCGAGTGACGGGTGAGATTTATAAATTTTCTAATCAAATTGTCTCCTACGTTCATATGCAACAAAATAATCGGCAACTTCTGGAAGAAAATGCCCGCCTGCATAACGAAGTGGAAACTTTGAAAAGTGTCATAGCCGGTTTCACAACGGATTCAATTTATTATAGTCACGCTTTTGCGAACGATTCTACTACGCGACCACCACAGTTCGATTTTATACCGGCTACTGTAGTGAATAAGAGCATTTCGGGGGTTAATAATTTTCTCACTCTCGACAAGGGGATACTTGATGGCGTAAAATCGGATATGGGGGTAATCTCTCAAATGGGAATAGTCGGCGTCGTTTTTAATGTTTCGGATCATTTTTCGGTTGTAATTCCTGTCGTCAACCCAAAATTCAGAGTGAGTGCCAAAATAAAAAATTCCGAAAATTCGGGATCGCTTGGATGGTCGGGCCCCGAATTAAATATAGCTCAACTCGAGCAACTGCCAAAGCATGAACCTTTTCGTTCGGGAGATACGGTAGTAACGAGTTACTCACGTATATTCCCGAAAGATTTAGTGATTGGATATACTGTTTCTGTCGGAAAATCCAAGGATGATAATTTCAATTCGTTCAATATCGAGCTTGCATCCGATTTTCACAGCTTGCAGCATGTAATGATCATTCGCGACCGATTTTTTGATGAGCAGAGTAAACTTGAAGAATCTATCAGTATTCCATGAAGGTATCAATGATATTCGAAATAGTGCTTTTTGTAGTTCTGATCGCTTTTCAAACTACAATTTTTAGCCAAATTAGCGTTTTTGGTGTAGCTACACCTATTCTTTATGTTTATTTTCTGATAAAATTGCCGATGGGCAGAAATGTGTTTTATGTCATTACTTCCGGATTTTTGATGGGACTTATTATTGATATCTTTCTGAATACTCCGGGTATGAATGCTGCAGCAACCACCATAATTGCTGCATTACGCAAACCATTGCTCAATGTTTTTTTCTCTCGCGACGATTATGAGGAATTTGTTCCAAGTATTTATTCTTCAACCAAATCGTTTATCCGTTTTGTTATTGTCATAACGATCATGCACCAAACGCTGCTGTTTTTCATCGAATCATTCACTTTTTTCAATTTATCATACACAATTTTTCGCATCTTTGCATCATCGGCACTCACACTCGTACTGATTTTTGCATTGGATGGTTTAATGTATAGGAAATCAAGTGGAATACAGGCCTGATAATTTGTTCGAAAACCGAAAATTTGTCATCGGCGGCATTGCAATAGCCGTTGTATTGCTTTATATTATCCAGCTTTTTCGATTACAAATTCTTAGTCCCGAATACAGAGCGTTTGCCGACAGCAATGCTTTTTTTCGTAAGACTTTATATCCAGCAAGAGGTTCTATTTACGACAGAAACGGAAAACTCATTGTTTTTAACGAGCCTACTTACGATATAATGATGAATGTGAGGGAAATGACGGCGAGTAACTTTGATACGCTCGATTTTTGCCGTGCACTCGATATCGATAAGATGAAGTTTGAACAGCTCTTGTCCGACATGAAAGACCGTCGAAAAAATCCGGGATATTCGTCCTATACTCCACAATTATTTATGTCACAACTTGATGTCAGAGAGTTTGGCTTGTTGCAGGAGAAACTATATAAGTTTCCGGGAGTATATATACAAAATCGCACTCGTCGTCAATACAAATATCCGAATATGGGGTTAATTCTCGGATATGTTGCCGAGGTTGATAAAAACAAACTTGATTCGGATCCTTATTATGTCAGAGGCGATTATGCCGGAAAATCCGGAATAGAACGATTCTATGAAGAGGACTTACGAGGCGTAAAGGGCGTGGAGATACTCTTGCGCGATTCGAAAGGCAGAATTCAGGGAAAATACAAAAACGGAGCCGAAGACAAAGCTCCTCAGTCAGGCCGTGATCTGACGTTGGGTATCGATATCGATCTACAGGCTTATGGCGAATATCTCATGCAGAACAAAATTGGTGCAATCGTGATGATTGAGCCCCGAACAGGAGAAATTTTATGTATGATTGCTTCTCCTTCCTACGATCCATCTCTACTTACAGGGAAAGATTTCGGGAAAAATTATTTGGAATTGGAACGAAATCCATACAAACCACTCATCAATAGAGCCATTTCGGGCATGTACCCGCCCGGATCAACTTTTAAACCGTCACAAGGGGCAATTTTTCTACAAGAAAATATTATTAACACCCAAACTCAATTTAGTTGTAACCACGGATATCCGCCGTTAGGTGGCCGACCGGCATGCCACAGTCATCCTTCCCCTCTCTCCATAGTGCCGGCATTGGCCACTTCCTGCAACTCATTTTTTTGTTACGGATTCAACGCAATGCTTAGCAATAGAGAACATTATTCCTCACAAAGTCAAGCTTTCGATATTTGGGGAAACTATTTGTCGAATATGGGGTACGGGCATAAATTGGGAATTGATCTTCCTTCGGAAAAAACGGGTTTTATACCGAACAATAAATTTTACAATAAACTCTGGAAAGATAATTGGAACGCACACCGGGTGATTTCGATTGCCATCGGACAAGGTGAAATCTTGGCTACTCCTTTGCAAATAGCTAATTTTGCTGCCATTGTAGCCAATAGAGGTTATTATTATGCTCCGCATGTTGTACGCCAACGCAAAGGAATTGCGCTCGATTCACTGTACGGTAGGAGGCACGAATCGGGAATTGATAAATCGGTTTTCGATATAATTGCAGACGGAATGGCAAATGCGGTAACTTCCGGCACTTGTAGAGCCGCAAACTTGGGAACGGATATTCAGGTTTGTGGAAAAACGGGAACGGCTGAAAATCCGCACGGCGAAGATCATTCACTTTTTATGGCGTTTGCTCCGAAAAATGATCCGAAGGTAGCAATCGCCGTTGTTGTGGAGAATGGAGGATTTGGTGCGCGTAATGCAGTGCCTATCGGTCGCCTTATGTTGCAAAAATATTTTCGCGATTCAATTCCCGAAAGTGATAAATGGATTGAGGAACAGATTGCTTCACGAGAAATTTTACCTTTTGTTTATCAAAAAAATGCGATCATCAAAGGGCAGTCGGCGAATGTCAATCAGTAATTGAGATAAAAGAGATGTACAACGTATCCGACGGGACAACAGATAGAGGCAGAATCGACCGGTTTACGGCCGGTTTGTACCTTGTTTTTTTGTTTCTGGGTTGGTTGAGTGTTTATGCGGCCAGTTACGATTTGGAAAATGCAAAAAGCCTATTCGATCTTTCCGGAAGAGCAGGAATGCAACTGATCTGGATAGGTACATCGCTTGTGTTGGCTTTCGCTCTCATGAAAAGCGATACCGGCTTTTTTGAGACTTATGCGTTTGTTTTTTATGCTTTCGGTATTGTATTGTTAATCATAACACTGGCTATAGCTCCCGAAATCAAAGGATCTCGATCATGGCTGGTATTGGGACCGGTGAGATTGCAGCCGGCCGAGTTTATGAAGTTTGTCATTGCTCTTGCTCTTGCCCGAGTCTTCAATACTTATGGTTTTCGACTTTTAGAGAGAAAAAATTTGCTACTCGTGCTTGCCATCATACTATTGCCCACAGCATTGGTAATTGCACAAAGTGAAACCGGAACTGCTTTGGTTTATTTGAGTTTACTACTGGTACTTTTTCGAGAGGGAATGCCCGGAGCTGTTCTTTTGATTGGAGTTGCACTGGTTTTGTATTTCGTATTGGGTATAAAGTATTCCGACATTCCTCTGGGATCTCTTTCTCGAGGTGAATTTATTTCGATTTTACTAATTATTCTTTTCTCTGCCGGCATGGTATGGAGTTATATGAAACGAAAAGAAGTTTTTTCTTTCATGCTTGGAATTCCTTTTGTCGTTTTTCTGATTGCGCTAATCGCCGGCCTTTTCGGAATAGAAATTGATTATGGTCTTGTTGCCCTTATTGCTTTGTGTGGTGTTTTTCTTTATGTATTATATTTGGCTCTTCGGTTTCGAAAAAGAACTTATCTCCTTATTCTCATTTTTATGGCGGGATCTTTTGCTTTTCTCGAATCTGCCGAATACATGTTCAATGATGTGCTTAAACCACATCAACAGATGCGTATCAAAGTTACCCTCGGTATGGAACGCGATCTACAGGGCGCAGGTTATCATGTTGAACAATCGAAAATAGCTATTGGCTCAGGCGGCCTGTGGGGTAAAGGTTTTCTTAATGGGACTCAAACAAAATTGAAATATGTTCCCGAACAGGATACCGATTTTATCTTCTGTACCATCGGCGAGGAAATGGGATTTGTTGGATCATCGATTATTTTGCTGCTCTATCTCATATTCATTCTTCGGCTTATCTATCTTGCCGAAAGGCAGACTTCGGTTTTTGGTCGGGTGTATGGATATGGTGTGGCATCGATATTCATTTTTCATGTGATGGTGAATATTGGCATGGTTGTCGGCATATTGCCGGTCATTGGCATTCCGTTGCCTTTTTTCAGTTATGGAGGTTCGTCACTTTGGGGCTTTACAATTTTATTGTTTATCTTTTTGCGTATCGACAAGGCCCGAAGGATTTGATCAAATTCAATAAAACATTATTTGTTTTGAAACATTAATATAATTTTATTTCATTCAATATTAAACAGCTGAAATGGGTATAATAAAAAGCATTCTCGACACCGATCTCTACAAATTTACTACAAGCTACGCTTATTCCAAACTTTTCCCGCGTGCTTATGGCGAATTTGAGTTTGTCGATCGCAGCAACGGCGATTATCCGGACGGTTTCGATCAGTTATTACGCAACGAATTGGAAGAAATGAGCAAACTTTATCTGACAGCTGATGAAGAAAAGTTTGTGCGAACCAAAATGCCTTATCTTCCACCTACTTATATCGATTTTCTGAAAGGATATCGCTTCGATCCTTCGGAAGTGACGGTTAGGATGGAAAATCATAAGCTTCATATCAACGCTTCGGGATTACTCTATCGCGTTACACTTTGGGAAACTCCGATTTTGGCTACCGTATCGGAGCTTTATTTCCGCACAACGGGTCAGATTCCGGATTTGCGTTACATGGAACAGGCCGCTATCGAAAAAGCACACAAAATGAAAGAAAACGGCATCGTTTTTTCGCTTTTCGGAATGAGACGTCGTTTCAGCTTTGATGTGGAAGACCGCGTTACGGAATTGCTCAAGCAAAATGCCGGGAACAGTTTCTTTGGGACGAGCAACGTGTATCTGGCTTTCAAACATAATGTGAATATTTCGGGAACACATCCCCATGAATGGGTGCAGTTTCACGGCTCGCTATACGGATATAAGATGGCCAACTATATGTCGATGGAAGATTGGATCAACGTTTACGATGGCGATTTGGGAACAGTACTGACGGATACGTACACTACGGACGTGTTCCTGCGAAATTTCAGTAAAAAGCATGCTGCACTTTTCACAAGTCTTCGTCAGGACAGCGGCGATCCATTTTTGTTTACCGATAAAGTGATCAAGCGATACGAGGAGTTGAAAGTGAATCCAAAACTGAAATATATTGTTTTTTCGGACAGTCTGAACGTTGACAAGGCAATCGAAATCAAAAACTATTGTGGCGATCGGATAGGTGCAACTTTTGGTATTGGCACAAATCTGACCAATGATGTTGGAAACGATATAAAGGGGATGAATATTGTGATGAAACTTTTTCGTTGCAAAATGACTGCCAAAGAGCCATGGCAGGAGTGTGTCAAATTGTCGGATGTCGACGGAAAACACACCGGCAGCGAAAAGGAAATTCTTTTGGCACAGCAAACTCTGGGATTAATTTGACAATGGTTGCGATGAATTGTATTTCATTTCACCCACATCAAATCGCTCATGATTCCGTCAGAAATGAAAATACCTTTGCGTGCGAGCTTTAAGTTCCCGTTTTCGATTTTTAGCAACTGATTTTCGAGATATTTCCGGGCATTCGTAAGACAGTAATTGTATAATTCTTCGCCAAACTTCGATTTCAACTGTTGGATATCCGCGCCCCATATGGTGCGCAATCGGGTAAGAACAAATTCGTTATATTGGGTATAAGTATCAAGATGTTCGATCTCTGAGGGTAGAGTGCCATTATTTATTTCTTCGATATATCGCGTGAGCGAAGCCACGTTCCATGATCGATTTTGTCCGTCGAATGAATGGGCGGCAGGCCCTAATCCGAGATATTTTTTATCGCTCCAATAGGAGGTATTGTGACGAGAGTAAAGGCCGTCCTTTGCAAAATTTGAAATCTCGTAATGTACAAATCCGTTTTCGGTGAGGCGCTCGATGAGTAGCGAAAACATTTGGTTGCTCAATTCTTCGTCAACAGCACGTACTTTCCCGTTTCGTCGGAGTGCTTCGAGGCGGGTGTGCTCCTCGTAAATAAGATGGTAAGCCGAAATGTGCTGTATATCGAGCGCTATGGCTTGTTGAAGATTTTTCTCCCAAATTTCGATAGTTTGAGATGGAAGTCCGTACATCAAATCGATGCTGATATTATCGAATCCGTTTTGTTGGCAGGCAGCAACGGCGTCGATCGCTTGTCTTGCCGAATGTCTTCTGCCCAGAAATTTTAGTTCGCTTTCGTCGAAACTTTGCACCCCCATACTCAATCGATTGAACGGAAAATCGTGAAGCATTTCGATATTATCGTTCGTTAAATCATCCGGATTGGCTTCCAACGTGATTTCGGCATCAGGATCGATTGAATATTCGCGAAAAAGCGTTTCGAAAATTTGTTCGAAATGCCTTGCATTCAGCCGCGAAGGCGTACCTCCGCCGAAATAAACGGTGTGAACGGATTCGCCAATTTCTTCTTTTCTCAGTTGTGCCTCGGCACAAACTGCTTTTACGAAATCGTCCATGCGGGCTTCATTCGTAATGGTATAGAAATCGCAATATATGCAGCGCGTTTTGCAAAAGGGAATATGGATGTAAATGCCTGCCATTTTGACCAAAGAAGGGAATTAATTTGGGTTTAAAATTCCCTTTCGGTTAATTGTTTGTAGGCTTTCAGGTATTTTTGCAAACGAGCCAGTTCGTGATAGGGAACCTCATTCCAACGACGAATATCCATATTGTCGGACAAATCGTTGATTTTTACACGAGTAGCGATGTCATTTTTTTCGACGCGTAATAGATATTCGTCATACGATTCGTTATCGCGACGACTCATGGCGTCAACCCCTTCTACAATTTCTTCCGAAAAACCTTCGGCACGCAGCTGTTCGAGTGTACAGGAGGTGTCTTCGATGACGTCGTGCAATACGCCGACAATTTTTTCCTGCAAAGTTTGCCCGGCATTCATCACGCGGAATGGATGTTCGATATAGGGGCGGCCGTTGTTTGTATCGAGTTGCCCTTCGTGAGCCGAAATGGCTATTTCGATAGCACGATTGAGCTGTTCTTTCAAATTCATAATTCTGCGATTTTTTGTTTTACGGTTTCCGGTTCGTCGGTCGTGATGAAATCCACGCCCAAATCGATTACTTTTTGTATATCTTCGGAAGAATTTACGGTCCACACATTCACCTTCAAACCCTTTTCGTGAGCCTGTTTCACCCATTCCGGACGCTGATAGAGCACATTGTAATGATAGTCTAATCCTGCAGCTCCCATCGTTGATAGTTCCGCGGGAGTGAGATCTCCGTTCAAATAATATATTTTGGCTTCCGGATCCAACTTTCGCACTTGTTCTACAAAGTTTTTTCCGAAGGAAATATATTCGACTTTGTTTTGCAAATGTCGGTTGCGAACCATTTGAATCACTCTGGCCGCCAATTCATCTTCGTGTACTTTTTTCTTGTGAGTTTTAAATTCCACAATGAGTTTTGTATTTTGACATGTAGCGAAGGCGTCAAGATAAGCTTCGAACGTGGGTAACGATTCACCGTTTGCCAGTTTCACCTGTTTTAGGGTATCTGTCGTAGTTTCTTCCACTGTCAACTTTTTGCCATTCAGCACCACGGTCGCATCATGATTCACCACGGGAATGCCGTCTGCCGAAAGCCATATATCTACTTCCGAACCATACACGCCAATGGAATCGGCTTTTAATAAAGATCTTATCGAATTTTGAGCGGAATCTTCCGTCTTCCAGTAGCCACGATGGGCAATCACTTTTGGTTGGGCATACATTGAAAAACATATGCACAAACTGATCAAAGTGGCGCTTATAATTCGATAAAATTTTTTTTGTGAGTTCATAACTAATGCTATACGATCAAATTTTAAAGACAAATATAGCATTTTTTTCGGCAATGAATTTCGAATTGTTTTAAAAACATTTTTAGTGTTAATATTACACCTAATTAACTTATTAATAATAAATTTGAAAAAATCCATCATTTATTTTGCACATATTAGAATGTTTTTATTATTTTTGCCTATGGATTTTCTATAAAAAGGAATTTTAATGTCTGCATTTATTGAAACTTATTGAAATTCTGCATTATATTAAATCGGACATAAGAGTAACAATTGACTCTATGTACCAGTTTTTATTTATTAACCCATTTAATTTTTTGTTCTATGCAAAAAGAAAAACATTCTTGGACAAAAGCACGAAAATCGGTGCTTTTATTTCTATTTTTTGCGATGAGCGCAAATGTGATCCTTGCACAGATTCGTGTACAAGGAACTGTTACGGATGTCGGCGGAACCCCTTTAATTGGCGTGAACGTTATCGAGAAAGGGACAACGAATGGTACGGTAACGGATGTTGACGGGAACTTCACTTTAAGCGTGGCCTCGCCAAATTCGGTATTGGCTTTTTCTTATGTGGGTTTTCTCACGCAGGAGATACCGGTGGGAAATACCACGCGTTTCAATGTTGTGTTGAGAGAAGATGTAGCAAGTCTTCAGGAAGTGGTTGTGGTTGGGTACGGCACACAAGCCAAAAAAGATATTACCGGTTCTGTAGCGGTTGTTAACACTAAAGACTTATTGGCATCATCCGGATCATCAGCGTCACAGCAATTACAGGGAAAAACGGCAGGCGTGTATGTCGGTCAGACCGGATCTCCTGGATCGGCCACTATGGTGCGTATTCGAGGCATTAATACGATCAACGACAACGGTCCGTTGTATGTTATTGATGGGGTATCGACTAAAAATCAAAATTTGAGTAGTTTGAACCCAAACGATATCGAAAGTATGCAGGTATTGAAAGATGCATCATCGGCTGCTATCTACGGAGCTCAAGCTGCCAATGGAGTTATTCTGATTACTACGAAAAAAGGCAGTTCCTCGGGCCCTAAACTTACTTATGATGCATATTACGGAACACAGAAAACAACCAAACGTTATGATTTGTTGAATTCTGACGATCGTCTGGCTATTGAATGGGAGTCGCAACAAAATTCATTCGATTTACGAGGTGTTCAGGGAGTTCCGGAGCATGCACAATTTGGCAAGGGACCAACGCCTAAAATTCCTAATTATTTGACGACAAAAGGAGCGAACGGAGAAAATAGTGATATTAAAAATTATTCTTTTCCAAATAATCAAATGGTGCCTTATTCCAACACCGATTGGTGGGATGAAGTAGATCGCATGGCTCCCATGCAAAATCACCAATTGACGCTTTCGGGAGGCAACGACAAGGGCCAATATTTATTGGGATTAAACTATTTCGATCAGCAAGGTACGGTTATACATTCATATTATACACGTTACCAAACTCGTCTGAATACATCTTTCAATATTCGTCCGTGGTTGCGCGTGGGTGAAAATCTGCAGTATTCATGGTCAAAAGACTTGGGATTAAACAGCAATTCTTCGGAGAGCAACCCCTATTCGTGGGTGTATCGCTCTTCGCCATGGGTTCCCGTGAAAGACGAATTCGGTAACTGGGGTGGTTCCAAGATTGCAGGTACCGGCAACTGGCAAAACATTGTGGCAAATCAGTATCGCAACAAAGATAATTATTGGACCAATTCGCGCATTTTCGGAAATGCATGGGCTGAAGTTGATCTGATGAAGGGATTAATGTTCAGAACAAATTTCGGGTTGGATTATACCAATAGTTATAACTATGAGTCCGCTCTGAAAACCTCATTTTTTCAAATTGTTGAAAAGTGCAGGTTCACCGGACAAAAGTGATTACTTTTATTAAATGAGAATATATTTACAATAATATACAGATTGAGACATAAATTAG
>Ga0255346_1002222_pt1 | contig 25116 bp, 29 predicted proteins | sample wastewater_treat_FD_194410 | JGI IMG/M metagenome (GOLD analysis project Ga0255346, IMG submission 194410) | Wastewater microbial communities from Lulu Island WWTP, Vancouver, Canada - plant22 | ecosystem: Engineered > WWTP > Wastewater > Unclassified | place: Canada: Vancouver, British Columbia...
TGGAACTTAGTGGCCCCGTCGATCATAGCCGATTCTTCCATGGACCTGGGAACGGAATCGAAGTATCCTTTGAGCAGCCAGATCGAGAATGGTATCGCTCCCCCTGTATATAGGAGGATGAGCCCAAGGTGCGAGTCAATCAGCCCTATCCAGCCCAGCAAGGTATAGAGGGCGACGATAGCCATGAAACTCGGAAACATCTGCGAGATCATGAAGGAGATAAGCACTAGGCGCCTTCCCGCGAACCGCATCCGCGAGAAGGCATAGGCAGATGGAGTGGTAATTGCCAGAGCGCCTACTGAGCTCAGTGCAGAGACCTTGATCGTGTTGAAGAACCACCGCGCGAAATTGACGTTAGGATCCGTGAGAATCCGTCGGTAGTTGGCTATCGTAGGTCTAGACGGTATCAAGCTGGAACTGATGAGGCCTGATGAAACCCGGAACGAACAGGCTATCACCCAAAGCAGGGGATAGAGGACAATGGCGCATGCAAGCGCGAGCACGAGGTAGACAAAGATCATCTCGACCGCCCTGCCGCGCGTGCCCCGGCGTCTGCGCTGTGTGGCCATTATGCTCACCCTCTCCTTCTACTCTTCCTGCTTCAGCTGGCTGAGGACTCCTGAGAGACGGAAGTTGATCATGCTGAATACCACCACGAAGATGAACACCAAGACTGCCAGCGCCGATGCTGTAGACCACTGGAGCTGTTGGAATCCCAGGTTGTAGACCCATGTCATCAGGATGTCGGTAGCGCCTGCGCCCTTACTCCCCGCCACCGCCGGGCCGCCGCCGGTAAGTAAATAGATGATGCCGAAGTTGTTGAAATTCCCGGCAAGCGTCAACAGGGCTATCGGAGATACCACTGACATCAGGAGCGGGAACGTCATCTTGGAGAACACCTGCCAGCGCGACGCTCCGTCGACCCGGGCCGCTTCGTAGACTTCCTCGGGGATGCTCTGCAGTGCAGCGGAGACTATGGACATGTTGAAAGGTGTGGAAATCCACACATGCGTCATCAAAACACTGGTGCGAGCCCAGAACCGGTCCTGAAACCACGGCACGCCTCTGTGCCCCAATGATCGCAGCAGCACATTGATGGGCCCAAAACTCGTGTTAAACAGCCCGAGGAACACCATAATCGACACGGTGGCGGGAACGGCCCACGGCAGCATCAGTATCATCCGAAAGACCCTTCGGAACTTGAGGCCATGAGTCTGCAGGGCGAGCGCCAGGCCCATTCCTGCAGCGAACGCCAGAACAGTGCCGAGTGCCGCGTATGTCACGTTCCAGGCCAGTACCATGTCAAGCTGGCCTCTCCATGTCGAGCCCGGCCTCAGCAACTTGGCGAAGTTGGCAAGGCCCACCCAGTCAAACCTGCCCGCCGGAGGGCAGTGATACAGGTTGTAGTTGGTGAAGGCTAGAGAGATGCCGAAGACGAGAGGAACGATGATGATGAAGAACGCGGATACGAGTGACGGCGCGATGTAGAGGTAGGGCGCGAGACTCGCGCCTCCCAAGACTCCTGCCTGTCGCCTGATGGTGGATGCGGATTGAACGATCGCACCGGGCCGTCGGACGGCCTGCACCCGAGAAGCGGTGCGTACAGCGTCTGCGATGTTTGCCACGTGGAAGCATGCATATGCCAGCACGACGAAGCCGGCCAGAATACCGACTATGAGGATGTGGCGCGAGTCGACGAACCGCCCGGTGGGCATCAGCGTGATTAGCCCGCGCAGAGGGCCGCGGAGCACGGTGAACAGGGCCAACACGAACGCCGCCTCCGTGGCGAGATAGGCGATGCCACGCTTCCTCTGGCCAGCGTACAGTTGACCTGTTCCGGCAAGAAGCGCTGACAGTGCGCCGGCCACGACGGGGACTGGGTGAACGGAGCCTGCGTCGGCCATGACGGCTCTCTCCCTTGTGACTTAGTTCACTTGTCACCACGTTCATATGCTAGAGCAATTGCCTACTTCGAAACATGCGGACTGCGTCTAGGGATTCTGATGCCTCATCGGTTACGACTGAGAATACCACGCGCGCACGCCGACACAGATCGTAGTGCTCAACGATTTCATCGGCGGTGGCGTCTACCGACATCACAGGGAAACCCGGTGATCGACCGAATAGTTCGGGGTTGTTATCCATGGCGGCTTCTAGGATGTCAACAGGCCGGGCCGTGTTGGGGTCTGCGACGATCTGGATCTGCCGCACGCCCTTCAGCTTGAGAAACTCGGGCACAACATGAGGCCCGGCGGAATGACAGTGTATTTCGCCTATTCCAAAGGCATCGAAGACTTGCTGTGTGTAGGGAGCGCCGAATTCGCGGTAGTGCGATGGTGAGCATAGGCTGGATATATCCTCGCCGAGCGCGATTCGGTTAGGACCGCAGTGCCAGGCGGATAGCTCGTGCACGAACTCGGGCGCGAATATCTCAGCAGCCTGCGCCCGCGCGAACCAGATTGTGGCTTCCCGAGAGAACTCCAGCAGCCGGCGCACGAAGTCGGGATCTTCGTAGAAGTCCACATAGATCGCCTCTCCGCGGAGAGCCCAGGCGAGATCGAGCGGTGAGTAATAGCCTCGCCCAAACGGGATGCGATACGGCGCGATGTGTTGTACCATGTATCTTGTGGCGAAGTTCAGTCTGGCAAACCACTTGTTGCCCGGGTCGAGGCGGAGAGAGTCGAGGTCGGATCTCTCCTGAATGACGGGCTTAGTCCAGCTCGTGTCCTCCCCAAACTCGATTTCTCCAGCCACAAACGCGCTGAATTCGCCGATTCCCATATACGGAACCACTGAAGGAATCCAATCATCCTCGATCCCGCGCCGGATTTCCATGAGCTGAGCTTGATACTTGAGGTAATCATCGAGATAGGTACAGAGGTCGGTCTCGAAGTCATACTGGCTTAAGGCGGGCCCGTGGAGTGCGAGAACCGAAGGGAACGTGATGATCAAGGCGCCCGGCGCATCGGTTTTACAGCCGAAAAAGGCCCGAACCCGGGCCATACAGGCGTCCAGGTCGGACTTGTAATACGAAATGTCGCGAAACACTCGACCACCTCGTTTGCCTTAACCAGACGCTCATGTATGTATAGTAGTCAACCTATCAACTACTATATTAGAATGAGAACAGTCCTATGTCAATACAGCAATGCGGCACGCCGCAGTTCATAGAATACGGGGGCGACTACATTGAGGATCTGTGATTGCCACGCCCATGTTGGGCAGTTCGATGATCACATGTCGGGGCATCGGGCGGCGTACTCCCCGCAGGCTCTACTGTCTGAGATGGACTCGGCAGGGGTCGACCTGGCGGTTGTATCCAACATATCGGCGATAGACGACCCCGGAGGCGCCAACGACGAAATGGCAGCTTGGGCCCGCCGCTATCCGCGGCTGATCCCGCTTATGTGGGTGACGCCCGAAATCAACCGGCCGGATAAAGTGTTTGAGTACTTAGGTATTGGCTTTCGCGGCGTGAAACTGCACCCGACGGCCGGAAAGTATCGCGCTGATTGCGCTGCAGTCCGTCCACTGCTGGATGTGTGCAGAGAAGCTCATGTTCCGGCACTGTTTCACTGCGCCGCTGACGAGTTCTCGGCGCCGGCACTGTTTGGGCAGGTCGCTGCCGACTATTCTGAGGTGCCGGTCATACTGGCTCATATGAACATGTTCGGCCGTGCCCAAGACGCCATAGCGGTGGCCGAAAGCCACTCCAACGTATACCTCGACACCAGCTGGGTGCGGCCTGAGCGGGTTTTGGAGGCTGTGCGGAGGGTTGGGGCCGACAAGGTGCTGTGGGGCACTGATGCGCCGCTGGGAGGCATAGGGCACTATCAGCGTGACCGGGCACTGGAGTATCTCAGGAAACATGCCGGCACGCTGGAATATGAGGCCGTGACGTGGTCCAACGCGGCGTGCCTGTTCTGCCTGGAGTGAGGCGCGGCCCCCGATCTGGCATGTGGCATGTGGCATGTGGCGTGTGGCCTCTGGCGTCTGGCATGTGGCGTGTGGCGTCTGGCATGTGGCGTGTGGCGTCGGAGCGCGGGGCCGCTGCCAATTACAGGTTTTTGTATGCATCGGGGCGATTTCCGGAAAGTTTCTTCAGCCTGCGTGCGAAAAATCTCCGCGAGCGGCCACGAATTCCCATAGAAGCCCATCGAGCATCATGAAACTGCCAGAACGGGATGGGGCCAACACGCGCTCACAGGTAATATAAGGGTCGGTATATAGTATAACCCAGTATATGCCGGAAAATTCCAGACATAAACAACCATTCTACCAGCTGAACCGACTTTCCCGCGCGAGAATCGGCTTGAAGGGAAATTATTCGCCGCGATACGGCAGGAAATTTCCGCGGATAGGCCTTTTCCGTTCAAAACCCTGTAATTACCTTCTCACAACACGGGAAGGGCTCAGCTTCTGGCCTCCGATCACCCTCGGGCTGCTCTCAAGCCACCCTCGGGCTGCTCTCAAGCCGATCCCGACTCTGACCCCGACCCTGACCCCTACCCTAACCCCGATCTCCCGCGCAGAACACTCGGCTGCGAAATCCCAGCCAGGACGGATGGGCCGCAATGATCGGCGTCGGAGTCGTACGGCTCGATCCAGTCGCCGGCGATCACAGGGTAATCCGCATGCATGTCTCGCTGCGGCGGCATGTGTGGCACATGCTGAACACTTTGAGCCTCTCAGGGAGCGTCACGGCCAGCGGAAGAATGAGGGAGACGGACTTTATGGGGATCATCAACAGTGAGTCTGTCAGGGTCACGCCGATGGACTGCGCGTCCAGCAGCGAGAAAAGTGCCTTCTGGGCTTCAATCGGGACGGCCTGGCATCCGGGCGACACGCGGGGGCCGAGCTCGAGGCCGATGGCGCTGGCGCGGGTTGCGCACTCGCGCTGAAAGCAAATAGAGGCGTTTCGGATCATCATAGTGCCGACGGCATCGAGAGTAATGGCCAAGAGTGGGTCGTTGCCGTCGAAGGCCGATCTGACCGCTTGTTCAAGGCGGGGGCCGAGGGTGATTATGGCAGCGATGATTCGGTCGACGCCCTCGAAGAGGGGACTGTCGCACGGGATGATTGTGTGACCATCGACAGCAATCCCGTCGGCGACCAGGCTATCGATGCCATACTCCGCCGCTATCAGGCGGCATCGCACGAGCCCTCCTGCTATCATGCTGTTCGCTGTGTCGATGGATTCTAGGGTTGAGCGGATCACGTCTGCGCCCGCAGGCGCTGTGTTCACTCCGAGGGCCTCCAGTATTTGGGCGGACGGGACCGACTCCGCAGGCAGGTCTACTGCTCGCGGTTGGTCGATTACCTTGCGCGTTTCCTTTCGCATCTCTCTCTTCATCTCCGCGTTCTCCGTAAGCGTTCGCAGTATTCACGCAAGAAGCATGGAGTCTGCGAAAACCTGCATGAACTTGGGGTTAGCTCCCAGCTCTACGTGCTCAATGATGCGGGCGAGGCGACGGGCTTCGCGGTATGCGTCGCAATTCGCGACAGCAACGGCCGCACCCTCCCCGGCGGCGTTTCCAAGCGCGGTGATGCGGGCCTGCGGGGCGCTGGGAAGGAGGCCAATGGCCTGCGCAGCATGGGTGTCGAGGTAGGTGCCGAAGGCGCCTGCCAGCACGATCTGCTCGATGTCGGCGGCGCGGATACCGGCCTTAGCAATCAGCGCCTCGGCTCCTGCTCTGATAGCGGCCTTCGCGAGTTGCAGTTCGCGTATGTCGCGCTGGGTGAGGGCGACGCGTGCGGGGGCAATGTCGTGAGGGAGCGCGACGTCACCCGGGTCCGAAAGGATGAACTCGATGCCGCCTGGGCCAGGGCCAGTGGCGATGCGCCGGGCGAGCGGGCTTTCAGGATCGATGGCTTCGGGCTCGAACGCGCCGGCCTCGGATACGAGCCCCGCCCGCCGCAAGGCGGCCACCAGGCTGATCAACCCGGATCCGCATATCCCGTGCGGCTCGATGTTGCCTATCACGTGGATCTCTATGTCGCCGTGGGGCGGGGGCCCGGCGAAACCGACCCAATCGATAGCGCCCTGGGCAGCTATCATCCCGCATGATATGTTGACGCCCTCAAATGCGGGCCCTGCAGCTGCGGAGCATGCAAGAATCCTGCCATTTGCGGCGAGAAGTATCTCGCCGTTGGTGCCGATGTCTATCGCCAGGGTGGGGCGGGAGCACTCATCCATACCGGCTACGAGCGCAACCGCCAGCGCGTCGGAGCCCACGAACCCAGCTATGTTCGGCAGGAAGAAGAAACCCGCTTCCGGGTTGACTGATGTCAGGCCGGCGCTCAGAGCCGACATAATTCCCGTGTCGAGGACCGAAGCGGCATAGGGGATTCTGCCAAGCCCGCCGGCGGGGATGCCCAGAAACAAATGGTGCATGCAGGTGTTCCCAACGGCGCTCACCCATCTCACATCATCGCCGGATACGCCGGAGCGTTGCAGCAGCACGCGCACAAGGTCGTCGGCTGCGTGTGTCGCCTCGCGCCTGAGTGTTTCGGGCCCGCCCGGGGTTTCGGAAAAAGCGATGCGAGATATCAGGTCTGCACCGTGGGCGGCCTGGGGGTTGAGCGCACCTGCGGCGTCTTTTATCAGTCCCGTATTGCTGTCCACGAGATACGCCACGAGGGTGGTGGTGCCGATATCCAGAGCCACTGCAAGATCTGCAGGTTGGCGATGAAGCTGAGAACAGGGCTGAGGCTGCTGCTGCGGTTCGCGCTCTGACAGGCAGGAGCCGGCTGGGCCGAAGCCCCGCGTTCGCAGGAGGATGTTGGCGGAACCGGCGATATCGCGCCAGGCGTCGTTGGGCCCGGGGCCGGCGGCCTGTATTGTGACATCGCCTGCGATGCGAGCCTGGCAAGCCAGCCTGACGCCTGCTGCGAGCTGGTCGGGGGATAGGTGATCGCGCTCGGCGTCTGTTGGAGCCGTGAGTTCGCCCCGAGCGATGATACGGCATTTGCCGCATATGCCGCGCCCGGCGCAGGGCGCGCAGAGGCTCTCGCCGGCGCGCATCATCGCATCCAGGACAGTCTCGTCCGCATTGGCCTGGATTGATGGGGTATTCGCATCTGTGCCGCGCGCGGGCATCGTCAATCTGAAATGCCGAGTCACCGTCTTCCCTCACTCATGAAAGCATCGATATTCTCGTGGGGTGTCTCGTACGGGAGGTCGCACCCGGTGCTCAGTATGAAACTGTCGCAATGTGCCATCGAATCGAGCAACTTGCGCGTGGCGCAGGCGACTTCCTCCGGCGATTGCTGCACCATGATGCCTACGGGGTCGATGTTGCCGATCAATATCACTTCATGGCCTACTCGGCTCGCCGCAGCCCGGAGATCCACTGGTGAATCCAGGCTTAGAGCGCAGGCGCCGGTGGCACACATCTCGCGCAGGATGTGTGACGTGTCGCCGCAGATATGCAACACCGCGTCGCCGGCCGTACCTGGGCTGGCAATCACCTCTCGAACGTACGCTCCGCAGAACTCGGCGAAGGCCTGAGGCGAGAGGAAGGTGGCGGTAGGTTCGAGGATCACGATGATGTCGGCCCCGGCTTCGGTGAGCGCGCGGGAGTACCGGATGCATATATCTGTGCAGAAATGGACCGTCTGGTGCACTAGGTGAGGATCGGTTATGGTGGCCATGGCGATATCGCTCGCACCCATGAGCAATCCTGCTAAGGTGAAGGGGCCTGTGACGTAGGCTGCGCGGGGAATCGGTATGGACCGGCTCATTAGCTCCATGGTCCTTATGTACGAGCGGATGCGGGCGTCCTCTAAGGGGTCAACCACGCGCAGACGCTCGAGATCGCCGGCTTGTCTCACAGGGTGCTCCTCTACAGTGGGCGATTCGAACAGGGGATACCTGACCGGGAGGCCCAGCGCCCCGGCCTCGAGCGACAGGTCCATCATGAAGAAGGCTACATCCGGCGTGAACCGTTCGACTATTCTGGATATAGTGGCCGCATGCAGCGCGGGGTTGAACTCGTTCTGCTTAAGAGACGAGTTTGTGAGGCGTGCGCCTGGGTAGCCCAGCAGAGGGGCGACTAGTCGGCGCGGAGACGACTTCACTAGGGCGTCAAGTCTCAATGTCATGACCTCCCGCACTTCTCAGGCGCCGATCAGCGCCCGCCCGATTTCCACTGCGGTAGTGGCGTCGGGAGCATAGCCATCGGCGCGGATTTCTTCGGCGTACCTTGCGGTGACGGGGGCGCCGCCCACCATCACACGGACCTGGCCCCTGACGCCGGCCTGCTCGAGAGCATCTATGGTGCTCTTCATCGCCGGCATGGTCGTAGTGAGAAGGGCCGACATGCCCAGAAGATCGGGCTCTTCGCGGCGGACGGCGTCTACAAACGCAGCCGGCGTCACGTCTACGCCCAGGTCGACTACGTGGAATCCGGCGCCTTCATACATCATCCTGACAAGGTTCTTGCCAATGTCGTGAAGATCGCCCTTTACTGTGCCGATCACGATCTTGCCGGCGGGCGGCGCTCCGGTCTGTACCAGGGTCGGCTTGATCACTTCAAGGCCGGCGGTCATGGCCCTGGCAGCTACCATGACTTCAGGGACGTAGACTTCGTTTCTCTTGAACTTCTCCCCCACGATGGCCATGGCGGAAACCAGGCCTTCGCTCAGGATCTCGGCGGCGTCGCGGCCTCCTGCCAGCGCCCTCTCGGCCTCTTCCCTGACCTTGGAGGCCTGCCCGCGCTGAAGAGCGTCTCGCATTTCACCATAGTCGAACAATGCTATTACCTCCCATCTGGTACCCATTCTAGCAGTCGCGAGAGGGGAGTCCATGTACTGTACTGCGGTTTCCTGCACTATTCTGCTGTTATCGCCCGCTGACGGTAGTCGCTGGGCGAGATGCCCTCAGCCCGCTTGAAACTCCTGCTGAAGTGGGCGGGATCTGCAAAGCCGACCTGTTCGGACACCCGCGCTACGCTAGTATCGGGCGAGGCAAGCAGGCGCTTGGCTTCGTCTAGCCGTGCTCTCGACAGGTAGCGCATGATCGACATCCCTGTCTCTGCTTTGAACAGATGGCTGAGGCGGGATGGGCTCATATGAACGTGCGCGGCGATGTCGGTCACGGATAGCCTGGCATCAAGATTCGCATGTATGAAGCAGATGCACTCGCGAACCAGTCCGGAACGGGACTGGGGCGCGTTCGCTACTCCGTCGAGGAATTTATCGAGCACACCCACGATCCACAAGCAAACATCCTCGAAGGCATCCAGCCGTGAGAGCGTTTGGACCGCCTCGTAATTGAGACCCAGTATCAGCTGGGGCTCGGCGCCGGCCTCGACTGCTGCGCGTGAGAGGAAGACGGCGAGCTCCAAAAGGCGCGCCTTGATTATGTCGATGCGGGTTGGATCCGTGAGGAAGATGTCGGCAAGCAGCTCGTTGAGTATCCGTTTGGCCTCAGCGCGGCGACCGGACCGCACTGTGCTCATCAGTTCGCGCTCCTGCTGTGGTGAGCACATGTTGCGCGCAGGCAGCCCGGCGCTCAGTTCCTTTTCGAGACGCTTGCGCTCCTGGATCGCCTCGCCCAGCAGACGCTGCTGTCGGTATATCTCGTTGCGCTGCTTGAGGACGAGGTCCCCTGATTGGACTATGTATGTCGCCATGGCGGAAAGCAACTCCGCAGCCGACTGCACCCGCCTCGGCGAGACCTGCTCCAGTTGGGGCACGGCCGATCGGATCTGGCTTCGGCAGATGCCCAGATCGTGTGTGCGCTGCATGACTTCATCGACGAAGAGGTCGTCTGAATCCCACATGATGACCTGGCCGCACAGGATAGAGCCCAGAAGCTCGCTGCCGGCCATAAGCGGCGCTGCCCAGCATATGAGGCCCGCATGACATTGAAATATACATGGTTCGCCTATGGAGGAGGCCTGTTGCGCGGCTCGCGCATACGATTGGGCGCAGCGACATTGCCCTTCGACTGAGGTCCGCACCAGGGCGCACAGAGAGCAGTCTTCCCATGCGGTGGGCGCGAGCGCTGGGCCGCCGTCTGGAGACACTACTCGGGCCGCGATGCCTGTCGCTTCTTTGAAGGAGCGCAGGACATGGGAGAGCGCGCCGTCTGCGACGATTTCGTGTAGACTGGTCACTCTGCCATCGCCTCCGCTTCCGTCTCACACACGTTGACATGAGGACAAGCAGATCAGTAGAATAGTGGTAGATAGCGTCACTACTACTATATCACATGCGCATGTGACATGCGCGGAGGCAGTGATCAAGTGGGAGAACTCGTAAACACTCTGCAGGACATGGGCCTTTCGATGAATGAAGCCAAGGCATACCAGGCGCTGCTCAGGCATGGCCCGGCTAACGGATACGAAATCAGCAAGAGGTCGGGGATCACAAGGTCCGTGATATATGGCGTGCTCGACCGCCTGGCGGATAAGGGGTACGCGCTGGCCGTGGACTCGGATCCTGTGATCTACGCTCCTCTTCCCCCAGCTCAGCTCGTCAAGAGATACCGTGAGACGTATGAGTCGAACATTGAACGGCTCGAGTCCGGGCTCAGGAATGTCGCCTCGGGGTTGGACGCTGAGAACTACATCCTGGGCGTTGCGGGATACGACGACACCATGCGCAAGGCTCGCGAGCTGATCAGCGGGGCGGAGCGCGAGGTCGTGGTGTCGGCCTGGGGCAGCGACTGCGCTCCGCTCCGGGATGAGCTGAAAGCGGCTGAGCAGGCCGGGCGAACGGTAATCCTGTTCTGCCATTCGAAGGTGCCGTTTCGGGTGGGCACGATCTACGAGTACGGCCTGGATGAGGCGATAATCAGGCAGAAGTGGCCCACCAGGCGCATAATGGTCGCCGCCGACTGCCGCACGGCTCTGATAGGCGATATCCGGCCAGACGCGGACCTCGGCATAGTCACCTCAAATCCGATGATTGTGCAGATGGCCGTGGAGCACGTCATCTTGGACATCCTTCACCTGGCTCAGCTGAAAGAGGGTATTGGCGACCTGTCGGAGAGAATCAAGACCGGCGACGACTACCGCAGGATCATCGAGGAACAACACCGTATGCTCGGCCTGGGCGCAGAGCCGTTGCCGACGCCGATGCCGGCAAGTGATGGCGGGATGGTGGGTTGACGGTATGGCGGGATAACGCCTTGACATTTCCAATTGGTGCATTAGAATGTAATCGAATACATTGACCCTGACCAGCGTTGCATTGGTGGACGGCCGGAGGCGGGAGGCTGCGAGATGAACCTCAAAGATATCGCCAGAATGGCCGGTGTATCCACTGCCACGGTGTCGAGGGTTATCAACCGCAGTGGTCCGGTGTCTGCCAAGACTGCCCGAAGGGTCCTCGGGGTCATAGAGGAAAGCGGCTATGTGCCCGACACGATCGCGAAGAGCCTACGAATGGGGCAGACCAAGACTGTGGGGTTTGTGGTACCCGACATCTCGAACCCGTTCTTCCCTGAAGTCCTAAACGGGGCCGAAGCAGTGTGCGCCGACTATGGCTACACCATCATCCTTGGCAATACCAACGAGGATGTTGCCTGTGAGGCCAAGGTTGTTCGCAGCCTGAGGCAACAGAGGGCCGACGGCCTCTTGATGATACTGGTAGATGAATCAGGAGGCACTCTGAGGCAGGCGCTCGCCGGAGCTGACGCGGATCTTCCCATCGTCTTCATAGACAGGCACATAGAAGGATTCCTGTACGACTCAGTTATAATCGACAATGAGGCCGGCACCTCGCAGGCGACCCGGTACCTGCTTGAGCTGGGCCACACCAAGATAGCCATTATCCATGGGCCGACTACTACCACGCCGGGGGTTGGACGACTCCGGGGCTACGAGCACGCCATGCAGGCCGCGGGCCTTCCGGTAAACCCTGAATACGTGCTTCTGGGCGACTTCAGAACAGAGTCCGGGTACCGGCTTGCCAAGCGGCTGATGTGTATGTCGGATCCGCCCACCGCTATCATCGGCGGCAACAACTTGATGACCATGGGCATCTTCCGGTGCCTTAAGGACATGGACGTGCCCATACCGGACCAGGTATCGCTGATCGGGTTCGACGATTTCCAGCTCGCTGGGTATCTCAGCCCGCCCCTGACTGTGGTGGATAGACCCATGTCCGATATGGGGCGACTGGCTGCTGATCTTCTGTTCTTGCGTATCGAAAAACGGGACCTGGGGCCTGTGCGAAGAGTGGTTCTGCCCACGGCGCTTGAGGTGAGAGGCTCCTGTCGGCGTCTCAACGATCGATGATGGTCAATGGTAGATGATTCATGCATCGGGGGTGAGGGCTTCTTGATAGCTGCTCGTGTAGTCGGGACTGTGGTCTGCACACGCAAAGACGAGAAACTGGTCGGATCAAAGCTTCTCGTTGTGCAGCCGGTCAATGTGCTTGACTTGTCGGCAGACGGCAAACCTCTTGTGGCAGTGGACAGTGTGGGGGCGGGCCAGGACGAGATCGTGCTGGTTGTGTCGGGCAGTTCAGCTCGGCAGACATCGCGCACTCAGAATACTCCTACAGACGCTACCATAATGGCCATTGTAGACTCTATAGAGGTTCGGGGCGAGTGGATTTTCCGCAAGGGATTCTCGGAAGGAAGGGGGTAGAACTGGATGAAGGTTGTGATCGCCTCCGACCATGGAGGATATCAGTTGAAGGAAGAGTTGAAGGCCTTCATCGCCGAGCTCGGCCACGAAGTGGCGGATTATGGCGCCCATACCCAGGATCCAGTGGACTATCCCGACTTTGCCTTTCTCGTTGCTGAAGCTGTGGCAGCAGGAGCTGCAGACCGAGGAGTCATGATAGACGGTATAGGCGCGGCGTCCGCAATAGTGGCGAACAAGGTCCCCGGAATTAGGGCAGCCAGCTGCAGTGATACGTTCACGGCCGCGATGAGCCGAGCCCATAATGATGCCAATGTCCTGACACTGGGCGCCAGAGTGATAGGCTCAGGGCTGGCCCGGGAGATAGTCAAGGTGTGGCTTGCCGCCGAGTTCGAGGGCGGACGGCACATGCGCAGGGTGTCTAAGGTGCTGGATTTTGAGGCCAGGTACCTTGGCCCGCGGAGGTGATGCCTGATTGTACACGGCTAGAGTCATCGGGCATGTGGTAGCGACTGAGAAGGATGCGAGCCTTGCAGGCGCGAAACTCCTCATAGTTGTGCAAGTCGACTCGGCAGGTAACCCTATAGGTAAACCGCACGTGGCAGTGGACACAATCGGCGCCGGAGCAGATGAGTGTGTCACGATCGTTCGCGGCCGGGAAGCCAGCATGCCTCTGCCGATTCCCATAGCGCCGGTGGATGCGGCAGCTGTCGGGATCGTGGATTCGATGACGCGCACTGTGCGAGGTGTGAAGCAGTGAATCTGGCGAAGGTAGTGGGAACCATAGTCGCCACCCAGAAGAACCCCAGTTTCGCCGGGTGTAAGCTGCTGATATGCGATGTGTGCACTCCTGACGGGGCCCTCTCAGGGTCTGAGGTTGTGGCCATCGACACCGTCGGCGCCGGCGAGGGTGATTACGTTCTCATAGTCTCCGAGGGCAATTCGTCACGACAGGCCATGGGCAATAAGGACGCCCCCATCGACTCGACTGTTGTCGGAATCGTAGATAGAGTTGATACCTGCAGCAGCACGCTGGTGGTTCTGTAGGCCTTGCAGGTTTGAAACAGGGCGCCTTGCGTGTGGTTTGCTTTCTTTGGAGGTGCTTGGGGTTGGATCTGGATGAGCTAATAGCACGTATCACGCGGGAAATGCTGCCTACCCTTTCGGAGGCGCCCAGGCCCGGGCTGGGAGGAAATGCCGGGGCAGACGGCTTTGCAGGCGGTGCCGGGGCGCGCCGCTCTGCTGTGAACGAGGCCTGCCAGGGAGCGGTGGGCGATTGCGCCGGGTGCGGCATGTGCGCGGGCCTGAACGCGGCGGCTGTGGGGCAGGTGGTGAGCGCCGGGGCGGAGAGGATCAGCGCCCATCCGGGCACGCCCGAAATCCACAGCGATCTGGCAGGGATGATAGATCACACTCTGCTCAAGGCCGACGCTACGGAGGCGCAAGTGAGGAAGCTGTGCGACGAGGCGCTCAAGTATGAGTTTGCATCGGTGTGCGTCAATCCCACCAATGTGGCGCTTGCAGCCAGTATTCTGAGAGGCTCTTCAGTGCGCGTCTGCACGGTCATCGGGTTTCCTCTTGGAGCCACCACGCCGACGGCCAAGGCGATGGAAACACGAGACGCGCTGGCCAACGGAGCTCAGGAAGTGGACATGGTCATCAACGTAGGTGCGCTCAAGTCGGGCAACTACGATGCGGTCAAGCGCGATGTACATGCCGTGGTGGACGCTGCGGCCGGACAAGCCATCGTCAAGGTGATACTGGAGACGGCATTGCTGTCTGACGAAGAGAAGATTAAGGCCTGCCTGATTGCGAAGTACGCCGGAGCAGATTTTGTGAAGACGTCTACCGGGTTCGGGCCCGGCGGCGCCACCGTGAGCGATGTAGCTCTCATGCGCCGCACTGTCGGCAGCAATATGGGGGTCAAGGCGTCGGGGGGAATACGCGACCTAGACACAGCGCAGAAGATGGTCGCTGCCGGTGCTACCAGGATCGGAGCCAGTGCCAGTGTGGCTATTGTGAAAGCCGCTGCGCACGACTGAAGGGGGTGGATAGCATCGCCGCTTCCGAAGTGGAAAAGCTCATACGGAAGGCGAGCGCGGCCCAGGCGGGGCTATCGGACTTTTCGCAGCAGGATGTGGACCGTGTGTGCGAGCGCATGGCCCGACTGGGCTTTGAAAGTGCCAACAAGCTCGCCATTATGGCAGTTGAAGAGACTGGCATCGGAATTGTGCGAGATAAGGTGGTCAAGAACGAATTCGCCACTCGCACTGTGTGGAACCATATTAAGAATCTTCGCACAGTGGGATTCATCTCTGACGATCCGGCGCGCCGCGTATCGGAGATTGCTGTTCCGCTGGGAGTCATTGCGGGGCTCCTGCCTACTACCAACCCTACGTCTACGGCCATGTTTAAGGCCCTGATCGCGGTGAAGTCCAGGAATAGCATCATATTCAGTCCTCATCCGCGCGCGGCGCGTTGTTCGATGGAGGCGGCTCGGATAATGAATGCCGCGGCAGTCGAGGCAGGCGCCCCCGACGGGCTGGTGAGCTGCCTCGAAACAGTCACTATGGAGGCGACAGACGCACTGATCCATCACAAGCTGGTCGCCGCCATTTTGGCCACAGGCGGCACGGGGATGGTGCGGGCAGCCTACAGCTCCGGCAAGCCGGCGTTCGGCGTGGGGCCAGGCAACGTTCCGGCCTTCATTGAGCGAACGGCGAACGTGCGTCAGGCCGTGGCCGACATCCTGGCGAGTAAGGCTTTCGATAACGGCACCATATGCGCGTCGGAGCAGGCTATAGTGACTGAAGCCGCGATCGAGGAAGAGGTGCTGGGCGAGCTTCGGGCTCAGGGTGCGTATCTGTGCGATGCGCGGGAGCAGGCGGCGTTGGAGGCAGTGGTCATCAGGCCCGGCGGCGGTGTCAACCCCGATGTAGTGGGCAAAGGCGCGCCATACATAGCCGGGCGTGCGGGGATACGTGTTCCCGAGGGGGTCAGGGCGCTCGTGGCACGGTACACAGGCGTCGGGCCGGAGTATCCGCTGTCTGCCGAAAAACTCTGCCCGGTGCTGGCCTTCTATGTCGAAAGGAACTGGGAGGACGCGTGTGGGCGCTGCATCGAGCTGGCTAGCTATGGCGGCCTCGGCCATTCGCTTGTCATTCACTCCGGCAATCAGGCTGTTATACGCGAGTTTGCTCTCCGAAAGCCTGTCAACAGGATACTGGTGAATACGCCTTCATCGCAGGGGGCGATCGGCCTCACAACCGGCCTGGATCCATCGCTCACACTGGGGTGCGGTTCATGGGGCGGGAACATAACGTCCGACAATGTTGGCCCGCTGCATCTGATCAACAGGAAACGACTTGCCTACCATCTAGGCGGCATGCTGGTGACGCCGGAGTACGGCGTGGCAGGGCGGGGCAATGGCCGCCCGCAGCTTACCGAGCGCGAGCGAGAGGTGCTCAATAGCCTTGACGATGCTGCCATCGTACGGCTTGTCGACGCCGCTCTGTCTGATATGGTCTAGCGAGCAAGACTAATAGCCCCGGGCCGTGAGGCTCGGGCGGGTCAGGAGGAAGAGCAATGGATATTGCACTGGGAATGATCGAAACCCGCGGCCTGGTTGGTTCTATCGAGGCGGCTGACGCCATGGTCAAGGCCGCCAACGTGAGGCTCATCGGTAAGGAGCACGTCGGAGGGGGCTTTGTCACCGTAATGGTCCGTGGAGATGTGGGCGCGGTCAAAGCCGCAGTGGAGGCGGGAGCGGCAGCTGCTGCCAAAGTCGGCGAGCTGAAGTCAGTCCACGTGATTCCGAGGCCGCATTCGGATGTGGAGATGATCCTGCCGAACCAGGGATGCCGCCCGGACGAGAAGTAAGGGCCGGGTACGGAGGCAGTGCTCATGGCGGGCGAGGTGAGTCGGGGAGCGGGCAGGCGTGTTGACTGGACACTGTTGCGTGCTGCTCCGGTGCCCATTGGCGTATCTGCAAGGCATGTCCATCTGTCGGCTGAGCACGTGGCTGCCCTGTTTGGGCCGGGGCATGAGCTTGCGCCGCGCAACCCGCTTTCACAGCCGGGGCAGTTTGCCGCAGAGGAGACGCTGGTCGTGGCTGGGCCTCGCGGTGCGCTTGAGCACGTTCGGGTGCTCGGGCCGGCGCGAGGCAAGAGTCAGGTGGAGCTGGCGACCACCGACTGTTTTGCCATAGGGATTCCGGTGGCGGTGCGGGATTCCGGCGATGTCGCCGGTTCGCCGGGCGTCGTGCTGATAGGCCCTCTGGGCTCGGTCGCGCTGCCTGAAGGCGCGATTGTAGCGGCGCGCCATCTACACATGACCGCACTGGACGCGCGGCATCTGGGCATCGCCGATGGGGACTTGGTGGCCGTGATTGCAGGCGCCGGCAGGCGGGCAGCGATGTTCGATCAGGTGGTGTGCCGGGTGAGTGATTCATACCGCCTGGAGCTTCACCTAGACACGGACGAAGCCAACGCGGCCGGGTGCCGGGGCGGAGACATGGCGTGGATTGTGGACATGGGCGGGGCGGACCGGGCAGACCGGGCAAACCGGGCGGACCGGGCGGACCGTGCGGACCGTGCGGACCGGGCGGCTGAGCCTGTGCCTGCGGGCGCGCCAATCGATCTGACGGCTCGGATCGTGATCACTGAGGAAGACGTGCTCGCGGCCGCTCGATCGCAGCCGAGGCGGGCTATTGTCGCGTCGGCCGGCGTGATTGTCACGCCGCTCGCTCGTGATGCGATCAGACGAACCGGGGTGGAGCTGATGATCGAGTGAGCCAGGTGAGCGCGCGCGCGACCTATGCCGACAGAATCGAAGCGGCCGGGGTGGTGGGGGCCGGAGGAGCGGGTTTCCCTACGCACATTAAGGCACGCGGCGCTGCCGACACGGTCATCGCCAATGGGGTAGAGTGCGAGCCTGTACTTGGGAAGGACAAGGCTATCATGAGGGCTCGCCCTGATGATGTGGTCGCGGGGCTTGCAGTGATGATGCAGTGTGTGGGGGCGTCGGCGGGCGTCATCGCGGTCAAACGCAAAAACAGCAGGGAAGTTGACGCCATGAGACGCGCGGCGAGAGGCTATGCCAACGTATCCGTGGCTGAGGTGGGCGACTACTACCCTGCGGGCGATGAGCATGTACTGGTGTATGAGCTTCTCGGTCGGGTGGTGCCTGCGGGCGGGATTCCGCTTCAGGCGGGGGCAGTGGTGAGCAATGTGGAGACTTTGCTCAATGTGGCGAATGCTGCGCGCGATGGATCCCCGCTGACGCACAAGTATCTGACAGTGGCGGGGGAGGTCTGGCGGCCGGGCACGTTCAGAGTGCTGGTTGGGACCAGTCTGGCTCAGCTGGTCGAGGCCGCTGGAGGAGTGCGCGAATCGCTTGGGGGACGCTTCGAAGTCCTTTTGGATGGACCTATGATGGGCCGGGCTCTGCCGCCCGGTCAGGATCTGGGCGCGGTGCTGGTTACGAAGACGATGTCGGGAGTGATACTCCTGCGGTCAGGGCATCCCTTGATCGTCGGGCGAAGGCAGTCCATGGAGCACCAGGTGAGGCTGGCGCGCTCTGCATGCGTGCAGTGCACTCATTGCACAGACCTGTGCCCGCGCCATCTGCTCGGGCATCCCCTTCGTCCGCATCTCGTCATGAGGAACCTTGGCTACATGCAGCCGAGGTTGCCGGAGGATCTGGACCGCTATCCGGAACTCATGACCGCGGCTCTCTGTTCAGAGTGCGGGGTGTGCAATCTGGTCTGCCCGATGGGGCTCACGCCGGGCCACATAAATGCCATCCTAAAGCGGGCCATGGCCGAGGCGCGGCTCAAGTGGACCGGGCAGGCAGGCGGGGAGGTCGCACATCCGGCAAGGCCGGGCAGGCTGATGCCTTCGTCCCGTATCGTGTCGAGGTTGGGCCTTGTGGGATACGCGCCCGCGTGCGAGGAGCTGGTTGAGTTATGAATGCAATTGGAGTGGTTGAGCTCATCAGCATTGCGCGCGGGTACGCGGCGGCCGACGCGATGCTCAAGGCGGCGAATGTGCAGCTTCATGCGGCCAAGCCCGTGTGCCCGGGCAAGTACGCGATACTCGTGTACGGAGGCGTGGCCGATGTGCAGAGCTCTGTGGAGGCCGGGGTGGAGGCAGGAGGCCAGTTCGTCGTCGACCAGCTCGTGATCGCCAACATACATCCGTCGGTGTGGCCTGCAGTGACAGGGGTCTTGGCGCCGCCCCGAATCCGGGCACTGGGCATCATTGAAACATACTCCATCGCCTCAACGGTACTCGCGGCCGACGCTGCGGTGAAGGCCGCCGGCGTCGAGCTGGTCGAAGTGAGGCTCGCCCTTGGCCTGGGCGGCAAGGCTTATGCGACTGTGACGGGCGAGGTGAGCGATGTCGCGGCTGCTGTGGAAGCAGCGACCGAGCTGGCGAGCGCCCGGGGCATGCTCACCGAGGCGGTAGTGATCCCGGCTCCTGCCGCGGGCCTTGCGGAGTTCACCATATGATGGCTGGAGGTGTGGACATGTCTGCTCCTCTCCTGATCACTCTGGCAGAGCTTGCCGGCAGGAAGGCGGGCGACCGCATAACGGTTCCAAAAGGGGCGATAATCACTCCTGCGGCGAGGGATTACGCCAGTGAACGAGGGATATGTATAGTATCCGAGGAGGGGCTCGTCATCGTTCAGGGCGGCCTCGGCGCACATGAAGATGACGCCAACCGGATCGTAAGGGGCATCCTGAGGGAGCTCCAGCGTGAGCTGGGTCGCACTCCGACGAGGGATGAGGCCACCGGGTTCGTTCGCGCTGTGATTGAACGGGCGCGCCAGGCAACGCTGGGCGTGATTGACAGTTGAAAGGAGAACGCACTGTGGCGACTATGGGAGCCATTGAGGCTATCAAAGGCCGGCGTTCTGTGCGACGGTACTTGCCGGATCCGGTGCCCAGGGAGATAATCGAGGACATAGTTGACTGCGGCAGGCTGGCGCCGTCAGCCCGCAATGATCAGCCGTGGGAATTTGTGGTTGTGACCGACCGGACGGTGAGGGAGGAGATCGCCGCCGCTGCTACATACGGCAAGTGCATTGCGGACGCGCCCGTGTGCGTGCTGGCATTTGCCAGGCAAACGCCCAGGCACACAGAGGATACCTGTGCCGCGGTGGAGAATATGCTCATTGCCGCCTATGCGCATGGGCTTGGAAGCTGCTGGATAGCAGGGGAGAATGCTCCGTATGAGAAGGAGATTGCCAGGATATGCAGAGCGCCGAACGGGCTTCGTCTGGTTGCGTTGTTCCCTCTGGGATATGCGAATGAGAAGCCTAGGCCGAACAAGCGCGACTTGGAAGAGATACTCCACTGGGAGAAGTTTTAGGCAGCGGGCAACGCGCCTTGCTGCATTCGCCGCGCTCATTCTGGCGGCCGCGACCGGGATCGCCGCCGCCGTTGTTCTTCTTGAGCTGCGCATGCCTGCCCGCCTTGGGTCGGCCCTCTCCGGCGCCGAACTCGACGATGCCGCAGTGGCCGATCTGTGTGTCTATATACAGAAATGCTCACACCTGGGGGCGCCGGACCTTCCTGCTCAGCGTGTACAGTCGCTCGTGGCGCGAAAAGCCTCGCGAGCGCTTGATGCGGAGGCGCCGGCGGCGAGCCCATCCCGGGCCGGCCTGGCACGGGAAGCGCATCAGATGGTTCTTTCCGAGAACGGCGGGGAGTGGAAGTCGGATTTCCACCGGAGCAGACTTGGAAGGATCGCGCGCGTGCTGGCGATGGCCGCAGGCGACAAGCCTGAGTCCTACAGGCTAACCCTTCTCGACACTACTCAGACTAACGCAGTGTCGACTGCAGATGGACGCATCTACGTCACGCGTGGCCTGGTTACTACTTCCACAGATGACGAAATCGCTGCGGTGCTTGCCCACGAGATGCACCACATACGCTCGGGGCACTGGTACAGCTGGTGGCTGCCTGACGCGCAGAGTGCAGGCGATGAGAACGATAATGGCGACGGAGACGGGGAGGGCGCAGAGCCCGATCCGGTGTACGAGGCCGCCTGCGCGTTGGCGGATCTGGGCGTGGACGCACTGTCGGGTGCGGCTACCACATCGTACGCACAGGAGTTCGAGGCGGATGCGCGGGGGGTGTTGCTGGCGTCCATGTGCGGCTACGAGGGTCGCCAGATGTACAGCGTGCTCACGCGCCTTCCGAGCATGCCGGTTACCAGCCATCCCAGCGTGGCCCACAGGATCGCAGGCGTCGCAAAGGCTCTGGACGCCATGGAAGATCCCGAGTGGATATCGTCTCACAGCCCGGTGAAGGTGGCTGTAAGGTCAGTTGAGGCCGCGATGCGGATCGGGGCCGCGGGGCGCCCCGGCGTGTCCGGAGAGGCGCCGGGCCTGCCGGATGTGGCACGGGCCTGCCGGGAGACACTGGATCGGTTGAATGCCACTGAGGCAGAGATGATAGGTTTCAGATGGCTTGGCGCCGGCACGGCGCTATCTGGCCGCGGCCGGGTGATGGGGCGGGCTGTCATGATCACATCCGGCCTGAGCATTGTCGATGTTGCGGTTGACACCGGATTTGTGCGTGCAACCGCAGGCAGACCGGGTGTGGTGTGCGGCAGGATATGGCTGATCCGGCGCCTTTGCGTGTGGGAGACGGTGGCGGCCCAAGTCCTTCCGGGAACGCGGTTTGTGGCGCCCGAATGGCAGAAGTTCAAAGACGAACTGGGCGAGGCGGCTGCAGCAGGGCCCAAAGATGCAGACGGGGGTGTTCTGAGGGCAGCCCAGATGTGGAGAGACACCGCCGTGAGCGATTTCGCCGGGCATCTGGACGTGTATGCCCGGGGCAAATTGGAATCGTCGGTGGCCGCGAATTCGTCCAGCCAGTATGGCAACGGGCACGGGCAGACGCTGGAGGCCATCGGGTGGGCGCGGTTTCTGGGGAGCAGGCGCGCTGAGCTGCGCGCGTGGAGCGTGCGCTGCGAGGCACACAGTCCGACACTGGCCACAGTGGCGTTTTCATCAGGGTTGACCGTTGACGGCATGCCCCTAAGCAGCAACAGCACCAGGCTTACCCTGGTGCTGGAAGAGGGCCAATGGAAGGTGGCCCAGGTCAATCTGGACTGAATGTGATGTGGATCGTGACCTGCTCGGAGTTGAGATGGATGGGCCTGTTGATTGTGGCCTTGCCGATTGCTTCGGCAAACCTGTCAAGGACGTGATCGAGCACATCGGAAGGGACCGTAAGCACTGTGGCCTGTGCCTTGCCTGTACTGTTGCCTGAGCCCGAGGGCTCGACGGCGCCGCCTGCTTCAGCTGCGATCAGCTCAAGAGTGCGTGATACGTCGTCGGTGAACGGTGTGGAGCAGTTCACGTACACCGCATCGGCCGTATCGCTCGCGTCAGGCGCAAACCCAAGCGCCCCGCTTCTCGGGCCTAGAAGCGTGCCGTGTATCTCTTCTGCCGTCTGCACAGCGGGGGCGGGCCTGAACCATGTGCTATGGGTGAAGACCATCAGTATGAGCGCCGCAGCGGCGCCTACGGCTGCAAGGTTGATGTAGAACCTGGGAAGCCCCAGTATCGACTGCTTGTATGCTTTTCGACGGCGCGCGTCCGACTCGGCCTCCAAAAGGAATGACTGCTTGAGCCGTGCGCGATACTCCGGCCTGGGCGTTGCGCCGCTTTTCAGGGCTTTCACTATGACCCAATCCTCGCCGGCCTGCAATTCTTCCATTGCCTCCATCTGTTCATCGGAACGCACTTGCTTTCACCTCTTCCTCAGTGGACACCAGGGAGCGCAATGCCGCGATCGCCCGATTGAGCCTGGACTTGACCGTGCCCAGCTCCACTCCGAGCTGGTCCGCAATCTGCTGGTAACTCAACTCCATGAAGAACCTCAGCTCGATCACGGATCGCTGCGCCGGCGGAAGCACGTCAAGCTTGCTGTAGACGTATCGCGCGAAATCCGCGTCTGCCACGCGGTCGTCAGGGCCGGGCGCATCGTCCTCAATCTCTCTGGGCACAGAGTCGTCGCCGTCAATTCGCAAATCCGCATCCAGCGAGACACTGGGGCGCCGTCTTCTGACTGAATCCATAACCGCATTGTTGGCTACGGTGTATATCCACGTCGAGAACTTGGCTTCTCCTCTGAATGAGTCCAGCGACTTGCACAGCTTGAGGAAAATCGCTGACGTCACATCCTCCGCATCCTGGGCACTGCGCAGCCTGGAATACGCAAATCGGTAGATCCGATCGAAGTAGCGTTCGTATATGGCTTCCATTCCCCGCGGGTCGCCCGAGAGGTGAAGCTGGATTAGCTGTTCGTCTGACGCATCGGAGTACATCTGGCTCACCTTCCTGGATGCGCGTCCGGACTTCCCGCTGCGGGCGGGCGCCCTATACTACTACGCCATCCACGCAGGCGTTCCTGCTGGGGGACTTCTACCACAAGGCGGGCCCGTACAATACTCCAACTACACTCGGTCAAGTGATATGACGCGGCAGGGGGCTGTATGTTCCGTGCTGGAGATTGGAGGAATTGCCGTGGGCCCAAAGAACAGTCTAGACGTGATGATCAGTCGGGCACTGGGGGTGATACTGTGTCGCTGAGATTTCGGAAATCCATCAAGATCGGGAAGTTCGCCAGGATAAGCATGAGCAAGTCGGGCGTAGGGGCGTCAGTGGGCGTGCCTGGCTTCCGCATCGGCATGGGGGCAGATGGGAAGGTCCGACGGACGGTGGGAATACCTGGGACCGGCGTCTACGACACCGAAGTCGTGGCATCGCCGAAGAAGGAGGCGACGAAGCCCAAACGGACATGCCAGGCCTGCGGCAGGCAGGCTGGGCAGAGGGACAGGTTCTGTCGCTATTGCGGGGCCCGGCTGGCCACTTGACGCAGGTGGTGTGTCTTTTTCTCTTCACATATCGACTGTCCCAGCTCGTGGTTGATGCATGGCGATCTGGGTCACGCCGTTGGCCTGGGCTATGGCGGCGTACAGCCCGGCACTGGGCCTGGGCACACGTGTAAGTTGTGGGTCTTCGGGGTCCAGGGCGTATAGGCCGAACTTCTGGGTGTATCCGTCTCGCCACTCGAAGTTGTCCTGGAAGGTCCAGTGGAAGTATCCGCGCACGTCCGCGCCGGTGTCTATGGCGCGGCGGGTCTGGGCCAGGTGGTCGACGATGTAGCGTGGGCGCACGGTATCGCGGGCGTCTGCGATTCCGTTCTCGGTGATGTATATGGGCACATCGAGCGAAGATGCTTGCATTATGGAGTCATACAGGCCTTCGGGCACGATGGGCCAGCCGAAGTCGGTGCGGGGGGCGCCCGGCGGGAAGACGTCTTCGCTGAAACCGTTGGCGATGCCGTTAGGTCGGAAGGCGACTGTGCGTCGGAGGTAGTAGTTGACGCCGATGTATGTGTATGAGCCGGCCAGGCCGTGCACCGGGCGTCCGTCGCCGAATAGTCCGCTCATTCTGCCGGTCGCGAGCGCCTCAATGAGCGAGGCATTCCAGGCTCGGTCCTGGATGCCGGCGACCATCCGGTCAAGATAGCGGCGGCGGGCTGGGGCGACAGGCATCATGTTGTGCGCGATGCCGATGAGGGGTTTTGGCGAATGGGCGTGTGCGCCTTCGCTGTGAGAGGCGCAGTGTGCGTGGGCATTGATGATGGAGTAGGCTGCTGTGTGCGCGGTGAGTAGATGACGCATGACCCTTCGGGCGGCGCAAAGCGATCTCTTCTCAGGCGGGAACTCGCCTGCGATGTACGACGACATGATGTACACGTTGGGCTCGTTGAGCGTGCACCAGAGGAGCGGATAGCTCCCGAGGCGAGTCGCTACTTGTTCACAGAATCGGGCAAATGCGTCGACTGTGGCATGGTTTTCCCAGCCTCCGGCGTGGGCAACCCATTTCGGCAGCGTCAGGTGGAAGAGTGTGAGGCATATGGCAATGCCTTTGGACGAAAGCGACTTCATCATGGCCTCATAGCGGTTGAATGCCTCATCGTCCCAGCGTCCGGGCGCAGGTTCCGCCCGGGACCATTCGATCCCCATCCTGTACGCGTTGAGCCCCATAGACGCCATGAGGGCGTAATCCTCTTCGTAGCGATTCCATGCATCACACGCCCTGCCGGATGTGAGGTTGCCTCGTATCTTGCCGGGTTCCCATGCCCACCAATCACTGGCAGTGTTGTTGCCCTCGATTTGGTGGCCTGAGGTTGCAGTTCCCCACAGGAAGCCTTCGGGGAAGGAGAAGCTCTCCATCTGTGTCACTCCTTGCTGCGCGCTCGGCACGAAGCGCGATTCACCGGGCGTATTCGCCTCGGGTCTATCCAGTCCTGCACGGATCTGTGAAGGATAGTGCCGAGATAGGCTCGAACACTACGACAGAGTGATCCGCAGCTGGGCCTTCTGGCGCGGGAGCCCCAGAGGGCAGGCAGCGTGAACAGGGAGAGGCCAGAGGAGGTTGAGCCGTTGGCGTATGATGGTGGCCGGGATGGGGGCGTCGCCGGGCGGCGCCT
>Ga0255346_1002230_pt1 | contig 25064 bp, 31 predicted proteins | sample wastewater_treat_FD_194410 | JGI IMG/M metagenome (GOLD analysis project Ga0255346, IMG submission 194410) | Wastewater microbial communities from Lulu Island WWTP, Vancouver, Canada - plant22 | ecosystem: Engineered > WWTP > Wastewater > Unclassified | place: Canada: Vancouver, British Columbia...
GTTTGCCGATGCCTGCTTAGTGGATGAGGCCCTGAGAAATGCCAAGGGATTGAAGTATCCGGCTTTCTTGCATCGCTCCTGTGTTCCACTGGCAGAGGTCGATTTCACGGACAATCAGATGCGCCTGCCGTTTGCGGAGGTGCAAAAGCATGAGTTGATTATCGGAGGACTATTCTTATGACCCGCCACATACAACCGCCGCATCTGCCGGAGCAGCGCGATCTGCTGGACTGCATTATCGTAATGATCCTGTTCATCATTTTGCTCTATGTCCTGCCGTTGGAGGCCGCCGAGGTCTGGTTCCAGCGCCAGCCGAGCGACCGCTACTGGCACCGGGCATGTACCGTGACGACCGCCGGGGTGTCGCCTATTGAGCACTACATCCCGGATGGGGCGGTGATCGCGGTGAGGGATGGAGGGGTGCTGGTGATTTTGACGGAGGGGGAGAGATGATGCACAGACGCAGGCTGTATGACAAGTACCTGGAGTACGAGCGCAGGAAGAAGGCCCTGCCGCCCATGAGTTCGGAGGAATACGAGAGGGCGATACGGGAAATATGCAGGGAGTTGGGGATATGAAGAAAGACATAACGGAAATACTTGGGTATGTTACTGGGTTACCTGCGGATAATTACTACGAGAGCACGAAGGATTACGAGGTATAATTATGGACTGGTTTAAGCACCTCACATGCTCACATGAAGACCCAGACATCTCCGATGCATGGGATGAGTTCGGGGATGCTGCCATTGTTGTTTTTTGGACTACACTTGAGATTTATGGTCGTGAATTTTCCCATACCGCAGACGGTAAATTAATCATTTCCGTGAAGTATTTTGAAAGAAAACTGCGGAGAAAGTGGAGAAAAATTGAGAAAATTCTGGATTTCTTCAACGAGAGGTCGAGAATAATATATGAGTTATCGGACAACAAATTAACCATCACCATACCAAAATTCATTGAAGTTGCAAGCAATTGGACAAAGAGGAAACAAAAACAGCCTACAGAGGCACCTACAGAGGTAACTCAAGAGGCACCTACAGCTAAAGATATAGAAGAAGATATAGAAGAAGAAAGATATATACATACTCGGATCTTCGATCATTGGAACAACTGCCATATCGTTGTGCATAATAAACTCACCACGAAAGACAGGACCGCCATATCTGCCGCACTCAAAGACCGCCATGAGCAAGAGATCATCAATGCCATATCGAACTATGCAAAGATCCTGAAATCATCCGATTACTTTTTTAGCTACAAGTGGACCCTTATCGACTTCCTCAAGCGCGGTCTTCGTAAATTCGCAAATGAGGCGGACCCATTCAATAATTTCAAGACGGACAGAAACAAGGCCGCGCCTATATCGGAAGGAAACGACGATCCTAAACCCATGCGTACAATCGAAGACCTTGAGCGGAGCGGCCTCATATGACAGATCTCCCCCACAACCTTGAAGCCGAGAAGATGGTTATTTCGGCAATTCTCCAGTACCCGGAGATCGCCCCTGAACTGGTGGACATGATCGAGCCGGGAGACTTCTACAACCCGAAGCACGGAATCATCTTTCAGGGTGTGCGTGACCTCGTTACCAGGAAGGAGCCGGTTGATCTCGCCACGATAGCCGATACCGTTGACGTTCAGTTTCCCGCCGTCGGCTCCTACCTCTCTGAGATCGCTGACAAGGCTCCTACTTCCCAGGTTCAGAACCACGTGCGGCTCGTCCTTGAGCACTCGGCATTGAGGCAGGCGATATCCCTCTGCAATAAGTCCGTGTCCGACCTCTACAACTGCAACGGCAACGCCTCCGATGTCATAGACGAGATCCAGACCAAATTTCTCCAGATCGGCGTGAGGGGAACCAAGCAGCAGTACGAGACAATGCGGGAGCTTATGCACCAGACCATCGACAGGTACAAGTCGCTCAGGGAAGGCAAGGAGCGAGGCATCAAGACGGGATTCTTCCTTCTGGATCAGGCAACGGGCGGGTTTCGGGGGTCGCAGTTTATCGTAATAGCAGGTAGGCCGGGAATGGGCAAGTCCTCCCTTGCGCTCAACATGGCCGATTACTGCGGTCAGTGTGCCATACCGTGCGGGATATTCTCCCTGGAGATGGACAAGGAAGAGTGGAACGACCGGCACATAACCCTCAAGACCGGGATCAGCACATCACGGCTCAACAAGGACGGCGGGGCCGATGCCCGCGACTGGCAGAGCATCATGAACGCCGCAAGCGTTATAGCCGAGTACCCGATCATGCTCGATGATAACGGCGGATTAACCGTTGCCGAGATCAAGCGCAGGGCGCGGCTGATGGTCAAAAATGGGGCCAGGATCATTTTCATCGACCAGCTTTCCAAGATCAGGGGTAAGGGAAAGGACCGCTTCGAAAAGGCTGCGAACGTGGTTAATGAACTGTCCACCTTCCCCAAGGAAGTGAGGATTCCCATTGTCCTACTGGCACAGATCAACCGCGAGGCAGAGAAGCGTGGGGGGCAGGGCGTGACCAGGTGGACGCACAAGCCTACGGTATCAATGCTGAAGGACACGGGAACCCTTGAAGAAGATGCGGATATCGTCCTGCTCGTCTACAGGCCATATGTTTACACGAAGGCCAGGGAGGACGACGGTTTTGCGAACGTGGAAATAGCGAAACACAGGGGGGGCCCGACCCTGGACATAGAGCTGAAATGGGACGGGCGAAGAATGGCGTTTAGTAATCCAGACTGAAAATTGATATTAATAAATTAAATTGAGGACATACGATGATTACAAAGACATGCTTCAAATGCGGCAAAGAAAAACCTCTGGATGAGTTCTATAAGCACCCCCAGATGGCAGATGGACACCTGAACAAGTGCAAGGAATGTACGAGGTTGGATGTATCCGTCAATTATCGGGCCAAGCGTCACTACTACGCTGTGTATGAAAAAATGCGCGAACTGCGGGTGGGAAGAAAAGAGGCGAAGTTGGAGTATCAGAGAAAAAGAAGGGAGGCCAACCCTGATAAACATAAAGCCATGAATGCTGTGAGCTACTCCATTCGTTGCGGCAAACTCAAGAAGCAGCCGTGCGAAGTATGCGGCTCGGAACACGCACAAGCCCACCACGACGATTATTCCAAGCCGCTTGATGTGCGCTGGCTGTGCAGGACTCACCACCTGGAGCTGCACGGCAAGGAATCATACGAGGGAATCACCTACTAAGCGAAAGGAGATATGATGAAAAAATCCGACAAATACCCATATCGGCCATACTCCAACTCTCTGACAAAAGAGGACGACTGGATTATGCGGTCCATGGTCGTCTTCCTCGACAACAAGGGCCTCCCCTGGGCCGTCACCGAATACCGCCACGAGTACACGGTCTGGGTATGGGGCGAGGCGGTCACGCAGAACGGGAGCCAGAGCGGGAACACTGAGAAAATGCAGGGCAAAATCTACATGAGTGGCAACGACTTCGAGCGACTACTCGAAAACTGGCAGGCGGCCAATCGTAAGCGGAGGGCGGCATGAGACTGACATACGCACAGGAACAGCAGGTCCATTGGTGGGCGAAGAACACGACCTATACAATCGCGGAGATGGCGCGGAAGCTCGACTGCCCGAGTGTGTGGGTGGTGTGGGCGCTGGGTGGGCAAGCGCCAACCCCGACTGGGAAGATCGGTACGGAAAAGCGAACGAGAAAGGAACAGTAATGCGTTGGACAGAAGAGCAGTACCAGGATTTCTTGAGGAGGCGAAATGCCGGAAATAAAGATCATACTTCCGTTCCCGCTGCCCACATGGAACCGAATTCTATCCATGAGCCTGAAAGAGAGAATGCGCCTCAAGAAGTGGATCAAAGGTGCAGTATCCAAGTGCATTCTCGAAGGCATCGGCTCGCAGATGAAGACAATATCTCGGCAAAAGCTGCAATCGATGGGGTACGACGTAGCGGTTTACTTTGCGATGATTCGCCCGAATACGTCGAATCAGTCTCTTTTACCCAAGAAAAGATCCCGGTGGACCGGGAAGAAAGCACGGAAATAACAATACGTTGGTAGCTGGCCCTCGAGGCCAGGAAAGGAGCGTGAAATGAAAACAGGCAAATGGGTAATCATCACACTGGCCATTCTCGTAAGCATCGTCCTCGGGCTGCTGATCGGGAAGGCGGCGATGGCTGATATATCGATTCCGGCCCACAGGACGGCGGTGGCGGGTATGGAACATATGAGCCAGTACGTTGCATCAATCCCCGTGGAGCGACTCAACCACGGGCGAATAAGACGATAATCTGAATTACTGTTCTTTGAAAAAGAAAGCCCTCCGAAGAGGGCAGAATATTGACAAGCCTAAGCGGTTAATTTTTGGGCTTGCGGGGTTTGCCCTTTGGCCATCCTCCTTTTTTGGCGTTTTCGCGGCTGGCCTTGGTTTTAGCATCGGATTTTACAGAGCCTCCCTTGCGACCGAGAGCGGCGGCAGCAGCAGATACCTCGCTTGCCTCATAGACAGAGATAAATGCATTGGCCCACGGCATTTGTTTTTTTGCTAGTTTCTCGGCTGCATCGTGGGCATCTTGATAGCCCTCGTAATATCGAGTTACCCACGACTGCTTGGTGATGGTGTTAGTGGCAACGCCTCGATACATGACATCCTCCTTACTTTGGGCTACCCATCTGAGTGGGTGCATTGCTCTGTGTGACTGCGTACAGGATAACAGCCTGGTCTTTTGCGGCATCGGTATTTGCCGGGGTTGTCTTGGCAACCTTGCCATCCATCAGGCATACGATATTGCCATCAACCAACTTGAGTGTCTGATTGCCACGGACTGTAAGGGTTGCCCCGTTAGGGATCGCGTCAAATCCGGCCTTGCAAATATCATCAAGGACGACGGGATTATAGCTGTATCCGGTTACGCCCTCTGCTATCTGCCTTGCTCTCTCTGTTAATGTCGCCATCTCAACCTCCTGTAATTTTGTTTTAATCATGAGTATATAATAACTAATCGCTTGGGTATTGTCAATAGGGATAATCAATTATTTTTAAAATAGTCTGCAAACTGGCTCCTGGAGCCGAAAGAAAATTTAAAAGGAGATGAAAAAAATGAACAGACTACAGGCAATGCTGGTAACAATCATGATCGTTTCAGGGTTTTTTCTGGTCGCTGCTGGCCCGGCCCCTACGCCCACGCCAGAGCAGCAGAGAGCAACGCTCCAGGCAGAAATTAAGGAGTTGTCGCAGCAGTACGAGACAGAGCAGCTCAAAAAAGAAAACGCGACACTCCGCATGGAGCGTATCGCAAAACGGGCGGGTGAGATACAGGCCGAACTGAAGAAGCTTGAACCGAAGAAGGACGAGAAAGAGGGGAAGAAGTAGAGATGACGAATCCGGGTATTTGGCATATCGGGAGAAAGGCTATTATCCAGTATCTACAACCTTATCTCGATTTGCCATCTACCCAGGAATACGCATGGAGAAAGATTCTTCGATGGCGGCAGAAATACGGCCTGCCTATTGAATCACAGCCGAACGGAAAGCCGTATATTGATCAGATCGTGTTCTTGGAATACTGGTCAAGGTTCCAAAAGAAAAGAAATTTCAAACGTGACAACCTTATGACAACCCTATGACAACTAGAAATTTATTTCCAATATGCTCACACTCATACCGATGAGTGAGAGATCTGACAGCCTAGCCAATGATTCAAAAGAGGCAGCAAAAGAAGCCCTCGACGAGCGCACAAAAGCCTTGGAAAAACATGGCATTACCTTTGATTATCTCGCAAAGAAGCTCAAGAGAGAGTTGAATTGTAAAGTCACGAAGACGCAGAAGGTCAAAGGCTCGCCCGATGAACTCCCCAAGGGATTCCGCAAGATAACTACTACCGGCATTATTGAGCGCAAAATGATCGATGGAGAGATGGAGAGGGAGTATTCGGACGGCGAAAGCCTCATCCAGTGGGATGAGGACGCAATGGATATCCGGCAGAAAGCCCGTCAGGACGCGCACAAGCTCCGTGGCGATTATCCTGCGGAGAAGCGGGAGCACACGCACAGCATTACGGGATCGCTCATTGACGATCTCATGGCCGCAAAAGAAAAGGCGCACGGGGGCAAATGATGGGCCAAGCCGTGAAAGACATCAGCTTGTCTCAGGCCCTGGCAGAGTTCTTTTCCGACCCGCTCGGGTTCGTACACTTCTCCTTCCCCTGGGGATCGGGCCAACTCAAGAACGAGCTCGGCCCCGATGAATGGCAGGCGGACATCCTCAAAGCCCTTGGCGACGGAAGCCTCACACCGCAGAAAGCCGTGCAAATAGCCGTAGCATCAGGCCACGGCATCGGCAAGACGGCTCTTATTGCATGGATAATCCTCTGGTTCATCTCTACCCGCGTAAACCCTCAAATCGTCGCTACGGCCAACACCAAGACGCAGTTGGAAACCAAGACCTGGCGTGAGCTTGCGAAATGGCACGGACTCCTGAAGTACAAGCAGCATCACGACCTCCTGGAGTGGACCGCAACAAAGTTCTATATGATCGACTACCCGGCCACCTGGTGCGCCAACGCCATTCCCTGGAGCAAGGAGAAGTCGGAGGCGTTTGCCGGAACCCATGAGGAAAACGTGTTGGTGCTGTTCGATGAGGCCAGCCTGATAGACGATATTATCTGGGAAGTCACCGAGGGGGCGATGACAACGCCCGGGGCCATGTGGGTGGCGTTCGGCAACCCGACCCGGAACACCGGCAGATTCAGGGAGTGTTTCGGTAAGTTCAAGCACCGCTGGCTCACACGTCAGATCGATTCACGGACGGCCAAGAAGACAAATAAGGAGCAGATCCGTCAATGGATCGAGGACTATGGAGAGGATTCGGACTTTGTCCGCGTCCGCGTCAAGGGGCAGTTCCCCCGGGCATCCTCGATGCAGTTCATCCCCACGGATCTCGTTGAGGATGCTCTCGGCAAGGTCTACCACCCGAGTGAATACATGTACGCTCCGAAGATCATGGGCGTGGACGTTGCCCGGTTCGGTGATGATCAGAGCGTGATCTGTAAGCGGCAGGGGCTGGTCTGTTTCGAGTTCATGAAGTTTCGCGAGCTCGACAACATGACCCTGGTGGGCGTTGTGGCGCAGCAGATCCAGGAGTTCAAGCCCGATGCCGTGTTCATCGACCAGGGCGCAGGCACGGGCGTAATAGATCGGCTCAGACAGCTTGGATATGAGATCCAGGAGGTTCCTTTCGGCTCCAAGCCCTCTACCCGTAAGTATTTTAACAAACGCGCAGAGATGTGGGGAAAGGTTAAGGATTGGCTCAAGCAGGGCGGTGCGCTGCCGGCAGATGATGAAATCAGAAATGATCTGATAGGCCCTGAGTACGGGTTCAGCGCATCCGATTCCATCCAACTGGAGAAGAAAGAGGACATGAAGAAGCGCGGCCTGTCTTCTCCTGATTGCGGCGATGCCCTTGCGCTGACATTCGCTCACCCGGTTCATGTCTCCAGGTTCGAGGACAGGCACATTGAGGCCAAGGCGCAACAGCAGACCTACGACCCCTTCACCTACATGACGGAGGCGGGGCTATGACAAAGCGTTTCCTCGAATCATTCCGACACCTAATAGGCTTTGAAGGCGAGTATTCCAACCAGCCGGCGGACCGCGGCGGGGAAACCAAGTACGGCATCAGCAAGAAGTCATACCCAAACCGCGACATTGCAAACCTCACGCTCGAGGACGCGAAGGCAATCTACTACGTCGATTTCTGGCATGCTCTGCGGCTGGACGAGGTTGAGGACGACCAGGTTGCCTTTGAGATATTCGACACGGCGGTAAACTGCGGCACAAGGACGGCGGCAAGGATCGCGCAGAAGGCACTGAAGTTTCTCGGCTCCAGGTTGGAAGTTGACGGTATCATGGGCACCAGGACGATCAGCGCGATCAACACATGGATCAGGCACGACCCGGAATTACTCCACAAGGCGCTCAACGGCTACCAGTTCATCCATTATGCAAAGATCATAGAGGCCGATGAATCACAGCTCGCGTTCTCCCGGGGATGGCTCAGGCGGATACAATACTACCGGAGGAAAGCGTGATCGGAATAGGTGAGGGGCTGGCAATACTGAGCGTCTGCGCACCGGTGACCGTGGCGATAATCAAATTTGTTCCCCCACGGAATACCCCCAACCTCCTCAACGGCACATACGTCAAGAAAGACCTCTGCGACGAACGCAGCAGGAACATTCAGGAAGACATTCGGGAGATCAAGGAGATGATCGGAAAGGTGTTCAACAAGCTGGAGGCGAAGCCATGAGCGCAAAAGACGAAATTAAAAAGGTGGTCAAGGAAGGGATCAGGCAGGGACAGGCCGAGGTCGGCGCGCCGCTTCCGCCTCTGACCAAAGAGGACCGGGAGAGGTCGGCAAGAAGATCGTCGCGGCCTGGTATGTAAGACTGTGGAGATACCTTTTCGGATGAACGATCTGTCCCGCTATCACATCCACCGCGACAAGATGCAGACCGGGGATCTCCTGCAGTTCTCCGGCAACGGCATCATCAGCAAGATCATCAAGGCCAGGACGGGCAAGTTCTCCCATTCCTCCCTGGTGATCAATTTCAACGAGTACGGCAGGCGCATGACCATGACTGCCGAGCCAAGGGGTGTGTATCCCGTCCTGCTCTCCGAGTACCTGGGCGAGTATGACGGCCGCGTGTACTGGTATCCCCTCAAGGACGAGTGGGATGCACGGCGCCGACTCATCGGCGGCAGGATGCTCGACATGAGCGGCATCGGGTATGATTGGGGATCTCTGTTCACTCAGGCGATTGCCAAGGTGTCAGCCAATCCCCGGCGGCTGTTCTGCTCCGAGCTCTGCTTCCTTGCCTACGGGTTCGACGGCAAGGCCCCCAACCCCTCCGAGATGCCCAAACTCGGCATATTCAAAGAGCCCGTGAGGATACTTTGATGAGCGCAGACCTGACCCTGCTCAAGAAGAAGCATGAATACCTCAAGAACAAGCGCAGGAGCTACGAGAGCCTGTATCGCGACCTCTCCGACTATCTGGCGCCTGATCGGGGCTTCTTCGATGGCGAGGAGCCCGGCAAGGAGCGAACCGACAGGTACAAGAAGTTGATCGACCCATCAGCTACGATTTGCTTGAATTATTTCGCTGCCGGGATGCAGGGCGGCCTGAACAGCCCGAAGAGGCCGTGGCTCAGGCTCCAGACCAACGACCCGGACATGAACAAGTACAAGCCGTTCCGGGAATACTTCTCTGCCGTGGAGCATATCCTCTATGCCATTTTCGCGCAGAGCAATTTCTATACTGCGACGCATAACATCTATCTTGAGCAAGGCACGTTCGGGACCGGCTGTCTGCTCATGGAAGAAGATTTCAACAAGGTGGTGAGATTCACTGCCCTTACAGCCGGCGAGTACTGGATAGACGTAGGCGATGACGGCAGGGTGAACACCATGTACCGCGAGCTCTACATGCCGGCGCGAAACATCGTGAGGCGATGGGGTAAGGAGCGGGTGACGGACAAGGTGAGGACGGCTGCGGAAGGCAATGACCCGTTCCATCTGTTCAAACTGATTCAGGTGGTGGAACCGAGAGAGGGCAGGGACACATCCAAGATAGACACGCTCAACATGCCGTATTCGTCCGTATATTTCGAGCCTGATGGTCAGGATGTCCTCGGAGAGAGTGGGTTCGATGAGTGCCCGATTGCGGCTCCCAGGTGGAGCGCCGTCGGCTCTGCGGTCTACGGCACGGGACCCGGCCACATGGTTCTGAGGCAGGTCAAGCTGCTCCAGGAAGAGAACATGACCAAACTCAAAGCCGCTCACAAGATGGTTGATCCTCCCGTGATCGGCCCCACGGCCCTGAACAAGAAGGGCATCAATACCCTCCCGGGCGGGAAAAACTACATGGACGCAGACAAGATCGCTCAGTTCGGGGCGCTCTATAACGTCAACTACGACATCAACGCGGCTATCGAGAGCATCCATGACGTTCGGAACATCATCGAGCGGATCTTGTACACGGACCTGTTCATCATGATGGTGGAAAAGGATAACATGACGGCAACCGAGATCCTGGAGCGCAAGCAGGAAAAGCTGTTCACTCTCGGTCCCGCCATTGAGAAGCAGACGGATGAATTGCTCGATCCGGTGATAGATTTCACCTATTCGGCGGCAGCGCGGAGGGGGATCCTCCCTCCCGCTCCCCCCGAGCTTCAGGGTGAAAACCTCGAGATCGAATACATAAGCACACTCGCACAGGCTCAGAAGCTGGCCGGTCTGGAGCAGATGAGGGCGTATGTCGGCGTAGGTATGGACCTGGCGCAGCTCAATCCCGAGGTCGTGGACAAGATAGACGTGGACGCGATCATGGATGAGGCGGCTGACGTGACCGGGATTCCTCCCAAGTGCAACCGTTCCAGTGACGAGACAACGGCGCTGAGGCAGCAGAGGCAGCAGCAGCAGCAGGCCATGATGGAGCAGGAGCAGGCTAACCAGGAGGCGGCACGGATGAAGGACCTGGCAGGGGCCAGCCTTGAAGGAAAGAACGCACTTACGGCGGCGCAGGAGGCCATGGAAGGATGAAGTCGGACCTGTACGAAGACGCCTCCCAGAAGGTCGCTGAACTTGCCGGGGATCTTGAATCCAGTATCCGGCAGGCAATCAAGGACCTGACCACGACACCGCAGGGAAGGGAATTTCTCTGGTGGCTGTTGGAAATAACGACGCTCAAGGTGGAGACGTTTTACGGCAATTCCAAGGACGCATTTTTCGCAGGGAAGCGCTCCGTTGGCCGGGAGATAGAGCACCGGCTGGCGGCTGCAAGCCCCGAGGTCTATGTGTCCATGATTAAGGCGGGAGAAGCAAAGACTTAAGTAAGTGAACAAACCGGGTTCCGGTTCGGGCTGATCACCTGGAACGGACGCAAGAATAAACGAGAGAGCCGTGTGGGGCCACACACCCTACGGCTCTCTTTTTTATTGCCCGGACAAAACTGGAGGAAAGAACAATGGCAGAAGAAGGACAGCAGACTCAAGGCTCAACGGGTGACACCGGACAGGGCGGCGGGGAAGCGAACTGGTACGATTCGATAGCTGACGAGGCCCTGAAGGGCAACGAAACCCTGAAGACCTATGACAGCGTTGAGTCATTGGCAAAGGCGCACCTCACGGTACAGGCCGAGGCCGCGGCACTCAAGAAGCAGATCGAGGACAGCAAGCCCGTGGTCCCCGAGACACCGGAAGCCTACGAACTCCCGACGAAGTTCGAGGGAATGCCTGACGATATTGCAACCGAGCTTTCACAGTCAATGGCGAAGGTGGCTCACGCGGCAGGACTCAGCAAAGAGCAGGCTGCCAAGGCGTATGACGCCCTCATGGCATACGAGCTCCAGGAGCTGAAGGACGCAGCGGCCGCTATTCAGAAGCAGGTCGCGGAGACTGAAGCCGCACTCAAGAAAGAGTACGGCGATAAGTACGCGGAAACCATGAACAACGCTTTCCTGCGCTGTTCTCAGATCGCGGGCAAGGTCGGCATCAAATCGGAAGACTTCAAGGCATTCCTCGACGACACCGGCATAGGCGACAACCCCACGTTCATCAAGTTCGCGATCTCCCTGGCAGACCTCATTTCGCCTGACCACTTCGCACGGAACGCGGCGGGAGACACCAGAGGGAAGTCGGCGGCTGAAGTTCTGTACCCAAGCATGAGCAAGTAAAAACAAGGAGATATAACTATGGCTACAATCGGAACAAAGCTCACTCTGGCAGATTGGGCAAAGCGGATAGACCCGGGCGGCAAGGTGGACAAAATCGTCGAAATGCTCAACGAGACTAACGAGATCCTGGACGATATGGTCTGGCTGGAAGGGAACCTTCCCACCGGACACCGCACGACCATCAGAACCGGTCTTCCCTCGGCGACGTGGCGCAAACTGAATTATGGCGTTCAGCCTTCCAAGTCTACCACCATTCAGGTGGATGACACCTGTGGAATGCTGGAGGCATACGCAGAGGTCGATAAGAAGTTGGCCGACCTCAACGGCAACACGGCAGAGTTCAGGCTCTCCGAAGATCGCGCATTCATCGAGGCCATGAACCAGGAATTCGCGGACATCCTGATCTATGGCGACACCGACACCAACCCCGAGAAGTTTCTCGGCTTGGCTCCCCGGTATTCCGACATCCTGTCAGGCGCCAGCTATGGCAAAAACAACGTGCTGGATGCAGGCGGCAGCGGCGATGACACCAGCTCCATCTGGCTCGTTGTCTGGGGGCCGAACACCGTTCACGGCATCTTCCCCAAGGGAAGCAAGGCGGGCATCGAGACTCAGGACCTGGGCGAAGTCACCCTTGAGGACTCGGCAACCCCGGCGGGCAGGTATCAGGGCTACCGGACCCATTACAAGTGGGAGTGCGGGCTGTGCGTTCGTGACTGGCGGTACATCGTAAGAATCGCCAATTTCGAGACGGCCATTGCCAAGACCGGAGCAACCACCAACGGCGTGGCCTCCGCGAATCTTCTGGCACAGGCCATGAACTGGATACCGAACCTCCGCATGGGCCGCCCGGTGTTCTACTGCAACAAGTACCTCAAAACGCAGTTCGACCAGTTGGCAATCAACAAGTCCAACGCCTTCTATACGGCGAATGACCCGTTCGGCAGGCTCCAGACGAATTTCATGGGCATCCCCATCAAGAAGGTGGACGCGATAACCTTCGAAACAGCCCTGTCGTAAGCCGGGGAAAGGAGAAGAACAATGATACTGGATAAAGATCTTTTGCTTATGGACGACTCTTCTGTTGCACACACAGCGGGAGCGGTTGCTTTCGATAACGTGATTGACCTTGGCGTTGCTCACCGGGGCAGCGGGAAGCCGCTCAAGCTGTTCTGTCAGTTCACCGAGGGCCTGGATTCAAACGATGGAAAAGCAACCATCACCATCGCAATCGCGGGAGGTGACACGGTTGCTCTCGGCACTACGCTGCTCACGACCGGCGCAATCAATGAATCGACAGCCATTGCCGGGTACAAGCCGCCCCAGATCAACGTGGCGCTCCCGGATGACTGCCCCCGGTTCATTGGTGGCACCTACACCATCGGAGGCGAGACCTCCACGAAAGGCAAGCTCACACTCGGTATCGTCGAGGACATCCAGTCCAACAAAGACCCCGTTGCTCTCGGCCTGACCTCGTAAGGGGGTGAACCATGGCGTATGTGTGCGTAAATAAATGCTTTCACCGTGGAAGGCTCTGGAAGAGGGGCGATGAGTACGTTCCGGCGAAGGATGAAAAAGTCCCTCATCATTTCATCGAGATGAGCGCCGGAGAGAAGCCCCCCGAAGAACCAACCCCGCGGCTCGGGACCAAGGTGGCCAAGATGAAAGAATTTCCATCCATGAAGGCTCCGGGCAAGGAAGCATTCAAAAAAGGCGAGTAGCACAGACAGGGGAGGGTCGAACAAGGCTCTCCCCGCTTTCAAGGAAGGCATGATGAAAAAGGAACGAATCGGCTTCATGCTGCTGGCTTTCCTGGCGGTCTTCTCTTTCGCGGGGATCTACGGCGGGTTCGTGACCGGCACTCTCGGAAAGATCGCGCTTATAGACCCTCCGGCAGAGGATTACTGCGGACTGATCCAGAAAGTGGTTCCCATGGAGGATGTTTCCTTTGGGGATGTCGTTTACATCACCAGCACGTCAGGCCCGGGATATCCTTATGTTGCAAAGGCCGACGCGGACGCAACCACGACACTCGGAGATATCAGAATCATGGTAGCCAGCGCGAACAGCATGGGTCCTGCCCCTTCTCTTGTGGAGGGCATTATTCATCACCCGGCGTATGCGTTCACCTCCGCAGGGCTCCCGGTGCATGTCTCCAATACCGCAGGGCTTTGCACTACAGTCGACCTCTCGGCAGGAGAGTACAGGCAGATCATCGGATACAGCCAATCGCCTGGAGTTCTGAAGTTCAGGCCGTCATACAATATCACAGAGGTCACGGAGTAGCCCATGGCCTCCAAGTCGAACATATGCAGCATGGCGCTGTCCCTGATCGGATGCAGGCCGGTCACGAGCCTGGACAGACCGTCCACGGAAGAGGAGCGCCAGTGCCTTTTGTGGTGGGATCATAGCGTTAAGGAAGTCCTGGAGAAGCATGACTGGAAGTTTGCTAGGAGATACGCCCCCAATCTCGCGGTGAGCACTTCACCAAGCGGCGAGTATGACCATGCCTACCAGCTGCCCAATGACTGCCTGGTGCTGCGGTATCTGTGGGATGATGAGGCAAAGCAGCGCGTCACGGAAGAAGAGTACGAGCTTCAGGGCTGCTCCATCCTCACGGACCTGGACATCGTGAATATCGTCTACACCAAGAACGACGAGAACACCGGCGGGTATCCCGGCCACTTCGTCAAGGCGCTGATCTTCCTCCTGGCCTCATATCTCGCGTACAAGCTGGCGGAGAAGGGCGGCAGATCGGACGAGATGCGGGAGAAGTACCTCCTTGCGCTCCATGAGGCTGTAGAGATCGACCAGGCACAGGGCAACTATCCCGAGGACGAGAAGGATTCATGGATGGAGGCCGCAGGCTACGATGGGTGATTCCATCACCAGGATACAACCATCGTTCGTATCGGGCGAGCTTTCCCCGAGGCTTCTGGGCAGGATCGACCTGGACAAGTACGCTTCCGGGTGCAGCGACATCACGAATATGGTGGTCATGCCGCAGGGCGGCTTGCAGAACAGGCCGGGGTTCCGGTTCATCGCGGAAGCCAAGACCCATGCAAGGAAGTGCAGGCTCGTGCCCTTTCAGTTCAGTATCACACAGGCATACATCCTTGAGTTCGGGCATCAGTACATTCGTTTCTATGCGGACGGCGGACAGGTGATGAATGGGGCGATCCCGGCTGAGGTTGCGACCACCTACACGGAGGAAGAGCTTCCCTACCTGAGATTCGCGCAGAGCGCGGACGTTCTTTTTATCACACATCCCGCCCATCATCCGGCCATGCTCTCAAGGACGAGCGCTACAAGTTTTAATCTGGCTCCTATCTCCTGGACATGGCCGGTATTTAATGCAGAGAATGCAACAGAGGTCACGGTGACCCTCTCCGCAGTGCTTCCACCAAGTAGATATAATATCGAGTTCTCCAGTGCGGGGTTCTCAAGGGGTGGCGTGGGGCTCACACAGAGCCACGTGGGAATGTACCTGTACGTCTATGAATACAGGGGCGATCCTCCGGCGGCAACCAATAAGGTATTGCTCCAAATAAAGACCGTTACTGACGCCACCCACGGGACGGTAGAAACGATTCGTGAATCCGGGCAGCCGTTCGTCGGTATTATTCCGACAGACCCGACAACTTATTGGGCGGAAGGCGCATTTAATGAGGTTTACGGGTATCCACGGCTTGTGACCTTTTATGAGGACCGGCTTGTATTCGCAAGCTCTACCGACTTCCCGCAGAGGATATGGCTCTCCTGCACCGGGGATTATTACAACTTCCTGTATGGGACCAACAACAGCGACGCCATAGCGCGGAGCATCAACGTCGATCAGGTCAATCAGATAGTTTGGCTCAAGAGTGCCAAGAAGCTCCAGTACGGCACGGTCGGCGGGGAAGGGCATCTCTCCTCCGGCGGTTCGGAGGCCGTATCCCCCACGAAGATCAGTACCCTCATGGAGAGCAGATACGGCAGTCCCGCCGAGGTGGACCCGGTGCTCATCAACGACGAAACCGTATTCCTCCAGAGGCCGGGGAAGACTCTCAGGCGGTATTCGTACAATTACGAGAGTGATTCTTTCAGCGGCGAGAACCTGTCGATACTGGCCGAGCACCTGACCATGAACACCAATATTACGCAGATCGCCTATCAGCAGACGCCATACGGAATCATCTGGTGCGTGACTGCGGACGGAAAACTTCTCGGCCTTACCTATGTTCCCGAACACAAGGTTGTCGCATGGCACAAGCACACGACTGACGGAGAGTTCGAGAGCGTGGCAACCATTCCCGGTGATACGGATGATGAAGTATGGGCGGTGGTAAAGCGGACCATCGGGGAGAGCACATATCGATTCGTCGAGAGGCTGGATCCGTTCTTCACCGACTCCGACACCGATGACGCTTTCTTTGTGGACTCCGGGCTCACCTATGACGGGGAAGCAACGACAACCATAACCGGGCTCGATCATTTGATAGGCAAGACCGTTGCGATAGTGGGCGATGGAGGGGTTATCGCAAGCCAGACTGTAAGCGCGGAAGGCTCGATCACTCTGCCCTATGAGGCGTCCGTGGTTCATGTTGGGCTTCCGTACACATCGAGCATGGCTACAGTGCCACTCATGCTTCTTTCAAATGACGGCAGGGTGATCGGAAAAAAGAAGCGCATAGTCAAGGCGTTGCTCAAGTTCTACATGACACACGGCGCGGAAGTAAGCAGCGATGGAGAGACATACGGCACGGTGCACTTCCCCCTCGTAAGCAATCAGGTGACGCTGTTCACAGGCGATAAGGAAGTGACGCCTCCCGGGGGCTTCGACCTGGAAGGGAAAATCTATGTCAGGCAGACGCTTCCGCTGCCCATGACGCTGCTTGCGATCATGCCTGACGTATTTCTGGAGAGGTGAGACGATGCCTTGGTACAAACCGAAGGATATGTGGAAGAAGAGTAAGAAGTACATAACGGCGGCTGTAGACAGATATATCAAGCCCGGCGTTGAGTTCACCTACAACGTGGTCTCCGGGGAATACCTGAGGCAGGCGCCGGGGAAGGTCAAGGAAACGGTGGAGGACATAACCGGCGTTACTGCGATGGAAAAAGCCGCAAAGATACAGGAGCAGACCCTCGAAGAGCAGAAGCGCCAGTACGAGGAGCAGAAGGCGGCCGCTCTTGCCGAAGAGGAAGCCCTCGCAAGGAAGGCCGAACAGGAAAAGGCCGATGCGTCGGCATCCGCATATCGCAAACTCGAAGAAGATCGGCGAAGAAGGGCGGCCATGAAGGGAAGGAGCTCTACCATCCTGACCAGCTCTCTCGGGGACACCGGGCTGACCGTACAGAGAAGAACACTCCTGGGGGGATAAATGCTCGAATTATTGGCACTTGCGGCAATGGGCGGCTCATCTCTTCTCGGAGCTTATGGCTCGTACCATGCGGGGAAATCGTCCCTTGAGTCCGGCAGGATTGCCCTTGAAGCCGCAAGACTCAACGCCGATTGGGAGAAGACGAGCGGGGAGATAGCTAGCAGGCGCTACATGGACCAGGCAAGGCAGGCCAGGACCATGACCGCCGTGAATCTCTACCGTCAGAAGCAGTATTCCGATTCCGTTGCGAGCTCGCAGAGGGCCGCGATTGCGAAGTCCGGCGGCTCCCTGGACGATCCTACTTCTCAGCAGATATTCATCAGGACCGCCGAGGACGCGTCCTTGGATGAATGGCTGATCCGGTACGGTGGCTCCATGGAAGCCATGGGGTACGAGTACGCGGCGGCGGATGCCAGGAGACAGGGCACGATGGGCGCAAGCAGGGCCATGTTCGAGGGAAAGATGGCGTATGCTCAAGGGAAGTCGGCATACGGGGCGGGGAAGATGGGGGCCTTGACCAGCCTGTTGAGCGGGGGGGCAAATCTCTACACGGGTCACAAAAGGTTGAACGGGTAATAATATGCCGATAGTCCCGAAATACCAGCCGACAACCGGAGCAAGCGTTACCGGGCTCCCCGCACCGAGGCAGGGCGGACAGGTAATCAACCCCAGCACGGCGGCATCCTTTGACATGGCGGTAGCTCCCGGCAGGGCGATGCAGGGCATGGCCCAGTCCATCGGCGGGGCGAGCGAGCAGCTTCTGAAGCTCCAGGAACAGAGGAATATACGCAACGACAATATCACGGCCTTGAATCTCTTCACCGAGTACGACGAGGCTGTGAGGCAGATGAACACCGAAGCACTGAGCAGGCAGGGCAGTGAAGTCTTTGGCCTGTACGAGAATCATTCCAAGGCGCTTGAGGAGATCACCAGGAAGACGCTGGAGAAGGCCGGGAATGACCGGGTGAGGATGATGTTCATTGAGCACGCTTATCACACGCAGAACGCAAGCCTGAATCAGATTGCGGCTCATCAGGCATCTCAGGAGAAGGTTGCCCGGGACACGGCGATAGGGAATCTCATCCAGACGCATGTGAACATGATCAACGACGCACCGAGCGAAGAACAGCTTGGGGTATCTATCCAGATCATATCCGACACGATAGATATGCACTATCCGGCAGAGAAAGCCACGGAGATTAAGAGCAAGGTGATTCATGATCTCAAAAAAGCATATGTCCTCTCCAGGGCCGTCAATGATGTTCCGGGCGCTATGGCATACCTGACGAAGTGGCAGGAGGCCGGAGGCATTGATGGCGACGATTACGCGCAACTGAAAGGCTTCCTTGATGCGAAGGGGCGCAAGGATAACATGGATGCCGTTGACAGCCTTCTCAGGGCAAAGTACGGCACAAATTGGGAAGGGATGATCACCGATCTTGTGACGAATAAGGAAAAGTACGGCGTCGATATGGCCGGAATGAATCAGATGGTCAATATCTATGAGGGGCTGATGGCATTCGACGATAAACGGGAAAGAAAAAACCGGGAGAGGCTTGCCCAGGACGAGCTTGCCGGAGCTCTCAAACAGATCGAGATGGGAGATCCCGCATTCGTGGAAGAGGCCCTGAAGACGGCCCTCACATCCCCGAACCTGGATTCCACGCAGAGGACACTTATCAATAACGCCATTGCCTGGAAGCAGGGGCAGGTAACGGAGAAACAGGCATCGGCGGTTATTCAGGGCATCATGGAAGGAAAGTACAAATCCAAGGCAGAGGTGCAGCTTGCCACGTTCGGCATGGGCAAGGTTGGCAACGATATCCAGGAGTTTTACGGTAAGATGGAGTCGGGAGATGCGGAGTTCATGAAACTGGCCGTGGACAAGTACAAGGGCGCGATGAAGGACATGAATCTGAAATCCCCTCCCGCCTATTTCGAGGAATACCTTATGAGGAAGGCGACAGCCGAGAATCTGCATGGGCCTGAAATCCTTGATGCAGCGAACAGGCTCATAACGCCCCTGGAGGCTGGGAGTAAAAAAACCCCTTGGAGGACGATGGAGAAGAAGAAGGAAGTCGGCATGAAGGCCGCACCGGTTCCTGCGGACCCGAGGACCGACCCTGTTCTTGCGAAGTTCGACAAGGCCGATGTTCACGCAGCGTATGCTCAGATTATGGCCGACTTCCCGGGAAGGAATATTACGGCCAGGGACATTCAGCGGGTGCTCGAAGCAAGCCAGGGTCAGCAGAAGAAAGAGGGCGAGAATGCCACTGAATAAGTTCGATACCTCGGTGCTCAACAATCCTGACGATGTTTCCGTGAAGCCGAAGGGGGTATTCAATACCTCTGTTCTCGGCACTCCCGACTATGAGGACATGACGCCTGAGTTCCAGGCATACGCGGAGCTTCAGCACGAAGCCGACTTGAATAAGAGATCCTACTTCGAGAGAGTCATTGACCTGGGCGGCCACCTGATAAGCGGGGCGAAAAGAGCTCCGGGTGATGTGATACGCGGCATGGCAATGAACATCAGGGATGCGTACAAGCCCGAGAATGTGGACGATCTTTTTTATGAGCATCAATTCTTCCTCATGCCTCCATCCGAACGTGCCAGGGCGATGGAAAGGGCGAACAGGAACATAGAGCTTGGCATGGACCCGAAGGCTGCGAAAGAAGATGCATTCAATGAAACCCTGTGGGAGAAGCACGTACACGCGAACGTGACCGCCGATGCCATGATGAAGGTTGCGGACTCCAAGATGTTTCAGCCTCTTCCCGGGTACGAGCACCCCGAGACATTCATGCAGGGAGTGGCCGGAGCTCTCGGTCAACAGATCGTCAGGCTTCCCCTCATGCTCTTCCCTGCGACCAGACCGGCGGCGATCCCCGTCATGCAGATGGAGATTGCCGGGCACACCTACCAGTATCTTATCGAAGAGGGAGTTGAGCCCGACAGGGCCAAGGTTGCCGCGAATATGTCGGCAATGGCTCAGACGCCCCTTGAGTTTCTGGGCGACCTCGTGGCGGTCAAGGCCATTCTCGGCCCCCGGGCCTGGAAGAACTATGTTGCCGGCATTGCCCGTACGATGGGAACGGAAGGATCTGAAGAGTTCGCGCAGCAGTACCCCGATGCAATGGCTACGCTGTGGGCCATGAATCCCGATGTCACGCTCAAGGATATGTGGGAAGAAGTCTCTTCCCGCGAGACCTTCAGGGATGCCCTGTACGCCGGGGCAATCGGGGCGGTCACGGGCGGCATCGTGGCAGGCGGCGGTATCGGGGTAAGGGAAGGCTGGAACAAGTACGTCACAAAGAAGCAGCAGACCATAAACGACCAGAGGACCGGGGCGCTCCTGGGTGCGTTGACCAAGATGCGCCTAGGCGAGAAGTTGACCGATGAAGAGAATACCGCACTGGACCAGGCCATGACGAGCCTGCCCATGGATGCGGTCAACCGGCTCCGGTTCCAGTCTCCTATTGAATCGGACGGAAGAACAACGGTCTTCGAGGGAATGAGGCAGATCCTGCCCGACCCGGCGCAGCATGGGAAAGTGATGGCGGTCCTCGACAGCATGGCCCATTCTTACGCGAAGATCACCGGGAAAGACCCGGAGGACTTTTACGAGGATGAACTGATCGGTGCGGAAAAGACCACCTTGGAGGAGTTTCAGAAGGGCGTCGAGCTTGACATGGCGGCGCAGGGGAGAACGCAGTTTCAATCCGGCGAAGAATATGGTAAAGAAGGAGCCGTGACCTCGAAAAAGGGGCCGGGCGAAAAACCCACCGAAGCAACCCCTAAGCCCGATGGTGGTATAAAACCTGATGCGTACCTTGATCTGTATAATGATCAGGCCGGGAACATTATTCAGCTTCATGAGGTAAGAGATCCCTCCAAAGCCAGGGCCATCAGGGAAGATCTGCTCAAGAACGGATGGACAGGCAGGCCGCTTCTCATTTACGAAACCCCGGACGGAACCAGGTATGCCTTTACCGGAAGCCATAGGCTTGCCGCGATCAAGGAGATTTCTAAAAACTTTGATATTGATGCTTCACATATAAAGGTGCCCGTCAAGAAAGTAGATCCTGAAGGGCTTGAGCGGTATTGTGAAGAGAATGATTGCACCATTGATGATGTTCTGAGTGGTGATGACTACCACAAGCTCGATGTTCTTGAAGAAATCGACCCCAAAGCTGCAAAGTTGATGGAAGAAGAGATAGATGCATTAGACGATTATTTTAACCAGTCCCGCCCCTCGGAGAAGGGGGGCAGCGCGAAGTTTCAACTTGGCGCAACTCCTCTTGGCGCTACCACCTGGACCTCTCGGGGCGAGGCCATTATTCACGCCTTCGAGTCAGCGAACATCTCAACCCCTATTCATGAAATCGGCCATGTGCTTCTCGGCCTGATTGAGAAATACGATCCCATCTCCTACAAGGCCGTTTCCGACTGGCTCAAGATCCCTGAAGAACGGGCGGCAAGGGGCCTGAACGCCTGGACGGACACGGAGCATGAGAAGTTCGCCAAGGGCTTCGAGGTCTATGTCATGGAGGGCAGAGCCCCGACCTTCCGGCTGCAGCCGGTGTTCAGGGCGCTCAAGACCATGCTCTTGGAGATCTACCGCAGAATCCGCAAGCTGGATGTTCAACTCAATGACGATGTGCGTAAGGTCTTCGATCACTGGCTTTCTACCGAGGACGAGCGCACGGAGGATATGATCAGGGATATATCCAACTGGTTTGACGTGGATCAGATACCTCACCCCATGGGCGAGCTCTCGCCTGACGATTATGAGAGCTATGACGATATCGCGTCAAAGGCTCGTGAAATCGTGGCGGCAAAGATAGGTGATAAGCGTAAGCGGATCATGGCGCAGGTCAGAAGGCAGCTGTACCGAATGGCAAAAACTCAGGTCGAAGAGATGGAATACTATCAGGACCTGTCCTATCTCATGAGATGCAAAGGCTTCAACGAGCAGGCCGTGAGGGAGAGCCGCAACTGGTCGAAAGATGAAATGGAGTATTTCAAGAAGATGGGCGTGGTCCGTAAGAACGGCCATAGGGAGCCGGACGAGTTTGTTCATGAACAGGTCTATTCCTACGGCAGAAGCAGTTATGATACCGGTGACGGGTTCCTTGATATGGTTCTGGTCATGCCCTCGAAGACGGAAGCCATACAGGACTTGTATAACAGATTTTTGAGTGAGTACGAGGAGTCCATAGAACAGGAAGAGCGCAACGTCAACGACATGGATGCGATTCTTGAGGCAGAGATTGACATCCTCAATACTTTGATGGGCAAATCCCCGAAAAGAACGAAGATAGCACTCGACCGCCTGGGCAACGTGGAGGCCTTGACCGATGATGATTTAAGGCAGTTGAAGAAGGAATACAAAGACCTTGATGCTGTTGCAAGGGAAGCGTACCGGGAAGGCGTGAGGCAAACGCGGGAGGAATTGGAACAGGTACTGAAAGACACGAAAGCGGCAGGCAAGGAGGAGGTGAAGGCCGCGAAGGGCAAGGCGAAGGAGCAGGTCCAAGCGCTGAAGGAGCATCAGAAAGAGCGCATAGCAGCGATCAGGGCCAGGAACATGGAGAAGATCCTTTCCATCAAGGAACAGCAGCGGGAGAGGATAGCCAAACTCAAGGAACACGCGAAGATCCAGAAGGAGAAGCAGAAGATATTCCGGCGCATGAAGCGGTATCTCAAGAGCAAGCACATGCTCTATGAATACAGGTATCAGCTTCAGCGGTTCCTTGCCGGATACGTCAAGGTGAAGGGCTTCAAAGAAGACCCTGAGCAGCCGGCACTCGACACCTTCCTGAGAAACGCGGTCCCTATTGAGATCAGGGATGATGATTTTATATCCGGCCTGCTTGATCAGGTCCCCTCTCCCTGGAGAGGACCGGACGGTAATGTCCTTGTTCCCGGCAGGAGAAGCCTGGATGATCTTCGGTCTGTCGCCTTGATTGCCGACCTCATTAAAGGCATGGACACGCTCGAGCGTGAGAACCGGAAGGAAGAGGCGATCAGGTTCAGAGAGCAGCTTGCGGAAGGCATCTACAAGGCCCACGGCAAGGAGCCGAGCCAGTACAATGTCACCGGGCCCCTGGTGGCGGACAGGCCTTCATGGTTTGACGGAGTGAAGGACAATATCCATCAGTTCAGCGCGGAGCTTACCAAGATTGAGTTTTTGTGCAACTTCCTGGATGGTCACAAACTGCTTGGACCCATGTTCAACGCGGTCTTCAAGAAGGTTGCCGATGCCGAGAACGCCGAACTTGTCATGTCTAGAGACTACTTCAACAATGCGGCGAAGATCCTCAAAGGCGTGATCAAGGATGATGCATGGTTCAAGAGGAAGTACGACATCCCCGGGATTTCGAAACAGCTTACCCGGGAACAGATGTTCATGATCGCTCTGAACAGCGGGAACCAGGGCAACAGGAAGGACCTGGTGGAAGGCAACAAGATCCCCGACGAGGCGATTGACCATATCTGGGACAACATGCTCACCGAGCAGGAGAGGAATGCGGTAGAAAAGATATGGAGCCTGATCGATACCCTGTTCCCCATGCTGGATAATGTGAACAGGAAGCTCATGGGTATGCCCTTGAAGAAGGTAGAGGGGCATTACTTCCCGATCAAGCACGAGCGCAAGCTGAGCCTGTTCGCGGCCAGAAATGAGGATGTGCAGAACGCGAAGGACGCTTTTGTCGGTCCCGCGTACATGGCATATCCGAGAGCCGGACACCGTGACAAGAGGACCGGGGCGGTGCTGCCCCTGCGCCTGGACATTGGCGTGATAGCCTCACACCTGGAAGAAGCGATCCACGACATCACGCATTCCATCCCGGTCACGGAAGCATACCGGGTGATCATCGACCCCAAGGTTGCGAAGGCCATCACCGACATTGCCGGTGAGCAGATGTACGAGCAGCTTGTCCCGTGGCTCAAGAACATCTCCCGGCCCATGAGGGAAGCAAGGAGCGTTGTTGAATCCCTGTCTCTGAGGATGAGAAAGGGAACCACAGCGGCCTTCCTGGGTCTCAAGGCGACCACCACGGCATTGCAGATGCTGGCAGGCACACAGACCATTGACGAGATCGGTTATGCTCCCGTGATGAAGGCTGTCACAAAATTTGCCGGAAACCCCGTTGAGATGGTGAAGGCTATCAATGAAAAGTCGGTCATGATGCGCTACCGGGGCAGGATGTTTGACCGGGAGATCGCGCAGTTTCACCGGACCATGGCGTCGAAGAAGGTTACACGGGTCATGGAGAAGGTTTCAGCCTGCTATTTCACACCAATCATCGTTCTTGATATGGCCGTGGCATACCCTTCATGGCTGGCGGCTTATGAGAAGGGCTTCAAGGACTTCCAGGGCGACGAAAACAAGGCCGTTGATTATGCCGATTCTGTGGTAAGAAGAACACAGTCCGCGGCGGGACCGAAAGACCTTGCATCCATCCAGAGGGGTAACGAGCTCAAGAAGTGGGTTACGATGTTTTATACCTTCTTCAGTGTGTTTCAGAACCGCATGATGGAACTCAACCGCAAGGCCGATATGCAGGGCATGCTGAAGCCGGAAACCCTGTATATGTACTTCCGAAGCTATATGCTTCAGATCGCCATCCCGGCGGTGCTGTCCTTCATGCTCTATGAGCGCAGACTGCCCGAGGGCAAGGAGTGGTTCACGGAGCTGCTGTACTACCGGCTGACGGGTATACCCATAATCAGGGATATCGCGAATCCGGCACTGAATGGGTGGGATTATGAGTTCTCCCCCGCTGCCGGAGGGTACGCGGCCTTTGCCAAGACCTTCAAGGACTTCAGCAAGACCATAGAGGCGTGGATAAAAGAAGACGAGATCCCCTGGAGCCGTTTGGGAAGAGATATAGTCTGGACGGCGGGATACTGGTACGGGCTTCCTTCGGCTCAGATGCTGATAACTATGGACGGGATTGTCGATTTGTGGGAAGATG
>Ga0255346_1002251_pt1 | contig 24901 bp, 17 predicted proteins | sample wastewater_treat_FD_194410 | JGI IMG/M metagenome (GOLD analysis project Ga0255346, IMG submission 194410) | Wastewater microbial communities from Lulu Island WWTP, Vancouver, Canada - plant22 | ecosystem: Engineered > WWTP > Wastewater > Unclassified | place: Canada: Vancouver, British Columbia...
CGTTGCGCAACAAGCCCAAACTTGTGGTATCCTATTTGCCGTCCTTTGCGGACCTCGCGCTTAAGTTGATGTTCCATGCCAAGCCACCTTTACATCCATGTTCCGTTTTGCGATGACAAGTGCCACTACTGCGGCTTCTTTTCGGTCGTTGCGGCACCCAGCGTGATTGAGCTTTACAGCACGTTGCCAGCGCGTGAATACGATTGCCATCTGACCAGCATGCCCGAGCTGGGCAAAGTTCCGCTACGTACCCTTTACATGGGTGGCGGCACGCCGGCCATGTTGGGCAATGACGGCTTGAAACGGCTGGCCGACGCATTGGCCAAACGGCTCTCTTTCGATACGCTCGAAGAGTGGACTGTGGAGATCACCCCGGCCTCAGCCTCGGCTGCTCTGTTTGCGACATTGTCGGCCATCGGCGTGAACCGCATCAGTATCGGCGTGCAAAGTTTTGACGATGCGATCCTGAAACGTATCGGGCGGCGGCACGACGCCCAAGCCGCCGTCGCGGCGATCAAGCGCGCTCAGGACGCCGGGTTCGCGAATATCGGTATCGACCTGATCGCCGGCCTGCCGGGTGTCATCCCCGCGCTCTGGAGCGAAACGCTCGATCGCGCAATCTCCCTCTCGCTTACGCATCTTTCAGTTTATGCGCTGACCGTGGAGTCGGGCACGCCGCTGGCGCAACAGATCGAGGACGGCCTCGAACTGCCCGGTGACGACGACCAACTCGCTGCGCTCGATCAGGCCGAGGCAGCGTTCGGCGAGGCCGGTTTCGCGCGTTATGAAATTTCTAACTATGCGCTTCCGGGTTTTGAATGCCGTCACAATCTGGCGGTGTGGCGTGGCCATGACTTCCTTGGGCTCGGCCCGTCGGCGGCTTCGCGTGTCGGTCGGATACGCTGGACCAACAGCAAAGATCTTGAAGAGTACATTTGCGCCGTGCAACACGACTCGCTACCGTCGGCGGACTCCACCGCGCTTGACGCCGCCGAGGATGCTGAGGAGCGTGTGATTTTCGCCCTACGCTTGAACGAGGGGATCGACCTTGCTGCTGAGGCGCGGCGTTTTCCTGCTTTGGCCGGGCGGGTCGGTGCTTGGGAACAGCGTCTCGCCGATCTGGCCGTACACGGCATCACCGAGCGCGTGGGGGACCGCTGGCGCTTGACGGTGCGCGGGCGAGAGGTGTGCGACGCCGTCTTACGAGAACTGGTTTGATCCGTTTGAAGGGAACCGCTACGTTGATCATTCAGAATCCGGCAATCGTCTTGCAAATCCGCCCTTGGTCGCAAACCTCCCACATGGTGACGTGGCTCACGCCGGATTATGGTCGCGTCGTTACAGCGGTCAAGGGTGCTTGCCGGCCTAAAAGCGCGTTCCTGGGGCAATACGACCTTTTTTACACATGCGATCTGCTTTTCTACCGTCGCGAGCGCGATGGCGTCCACGCGATTCGGGAGTGTGTGCCGCGTGAGTTACGCGAGCCGCTGCGGCAGCGCTGGCGGCATGTCGTGGCCGCCGTTTATCTGTGCGATCTCACGGCGCGCGCGGTCCCCAGCCAGCAGGAGGCCGCCGACCTGTTCGCGTTGCTGAGTCAGACTCTCGACCGGCTCAGCCGTGCGTCTGAAACGAATCTACGCGCCCTGCTGCTTTGGTACGAAACGCATCTCCTGCGGCACGTGGGGCTTCTGCCGGACCTGCGCACCTGTCCGCACTGTCATCCGGTCGAGCGGACGTGGTTGCGCTTTTCCTTGCCTTCAGGGCGGCTGACTTGTCCCCATTTGACGAAAAATCAACCCGGTGAGGCGACCCTGTCGTTACACCGGGCCGTCCGTAATCTCTTTATGATGCTTGCCGATGCCCCGCAATTTGAGACGGCGGCACGGATACTCACTAACAAAAAAAATGATAGCCAAGTAAATCTTCTTCTTGGCTTATCCCGATTTCTTGGTATGTTTATGACCTTTCATCTCGAAGTGCCCTCGGCTGTCCGTCGTGTCACTTGGGAGACGTTAGATACAACACCTGCGCAGAAACCTGCGCAAGAGGAGATCACGATACCATGAAGTGCGTCCGCTTGTTCAGCCTGACCTTGGCATCCACGCTGGTGGTTGCAACCGGCTGCAAAAAAGAACCCGAGGCCGTAGAGGCCGCCGGGAGCCCCGCTGAGCCCGTAGCCGTTGAGACGGCCGCCCCCGCAAACCCGAACGAAGTCATTGCTTCGGTCAACGACAAGAAGTATCTGCGCAAAGATATGGATAAGATGGTCAACGCTTTGCTGAAAGCGCAAAACGTGCCCGCCGGTCAGATTGCGCAGGCCAAGGAGTATTTTGAGCAGCGTGCGGCGCTCAACTTCATCATGAAAACGCTGTTGCTTGATGAAGCTAAAAAGCAGTCCATCACCGTGACCGACGATGATCGCAAGGCGCAGCTCGCCAAGATAGAAGAGGCGCTGAAGCCTCAGAATATGACGCCGGAGCAGTACTTCAAAGAGGCCCCGCTGGGCGAAGAGGCTGCCAAGGCTGAGTTCGAAGAGGGACTCATCATTGACAAGCTCATCCAAAAGAACGTGCTCGCCGGCATCAAGATCGACGAAGAAGACGTCAAAAAAACCATCGCCGATATTGAAAAGAGCAATGCGGAGATCGTTGAGAAGAACAAGAGCCTCGAAGCTGACAAGGCGGCCAAGAAAGCCAAGATCGAGAGCATTAAAAAGCAGCTCGATGGTGGCGCTGATTTCGCCGAGTTGGCCAAGGCGAATTCCGATTGTCCCAGCGGCCAAAAAGGCGGCGATCTGGGCGAGTTCACGCGCGGCAAGATGGTGAAGCCCTTTGAGGATGCCGCCTTCGCGCAGGAGGTCGGCAAGGTTGGCGATATCGTCGAGACCCAATTCGGCTACCATCTGATCAAGGTCACGGCAAAGACGCCCGCCACCGCCGCGCAAGGCGACGCTCCGGCGAGCCCCGAGTCCGTTACGGCGTCACACATTCTGGTGAAGGTCGAGCAGGCGCAGCAGCCGCAGCCGGTCCCGACCGCCGAACAGGTGACAGAGCAGCTCAAACAGGGCAAATCACGCGAAGCGGTCCAAAAGTACCTCGATGAGCTGAAGGGCGCGGCGAAGATCGAGACGATCTTCGAAGGCTTGCAGATCTAGCGAACGGACTTGGAGTGCGGCGGCAAGCGGTATTCCGCGCGACGCTGCTTTTTGAGCAGGAATGCGGTGGCAGAGTGGTGTGTAAAAGCGGTGCCGCGACCCGCGCACAGTGCGGTTCTTGTCACCACAAATCATTTGCCAGGCTTGCAAAGGCGTCTTGGCGGTTTGCTCAAAACGCTTAGGTAGAAACTCCTAAATCCTAACTCCTAAATCCTGCTTGCGGTTGTGCGCAGTCGCGCACAACCGCGTGGGGGCAACGCACGAGATGGTCGCCGCAGGGCTCAAGCGCGGGCGGGGTGTGTGCGCACGATGGCTGAGCGACGGGACAGCGGTCATGAAAGCGGCAGCCCGGCGGGAACTGTCCAGCGGATGGCACTTGCCCGGGAATGGCTTTGAGACGATGGCCGCGCGTGGCGGCGGAGGGCATGGCTTCCAACAGCGCGATCGAGTAGGGGTGGCGCGGCTTGGCGAAAAAGCTTGCGGCGTCGGCCTGTTCCACAAGCTGGCCGGCATACATGACTGCGACATGCGTGGCCATCTGTGAAACCACGCCCATGTCATGCGTGATCAGGAGCAGGCCGCTGTTTTGCCGGTAGAGACGGCGCATCAGATTCAGTACCTGCGCTTGAATGGTTACGTCGAGCGCGGTGGTGGGTTCGTCGGCAATCACCAGGTCGGGTTCGAGGATCAAGCCCATGGCAATCATCACGCGCTGTTGCATGCCGCCGGAAAGCTCATGCGGATAGGCGGTCAGGCAGGCGTCAGGATCGGGGATGCCGACGCGGCCCAGCCAGTCGCGCGCGATGTCGCGCGCGGCGGCAGTCGAGATGTCACGGTGTAGCTTGAGAACCTCTGCAAGCTGACGGCCGATGCGGTGCAACGGCGAGAGCGCGGAGAGGGCGTCTTGGAAAATCACGCCGATATGCGCACCGCGCAGTTGGCGCAACTCAGGCAACGGCAGGGTGATCAACTCGCGACGGTCGAAGCGAATGCTGCCCTGCGTGATGCGGGCCGGCGGCATCGGCAGCAGCCGGGGGATGCTCATCGCCGTGGCGGATTTGCCGCAGCCCGATTCGCCGACCAGACCGAGCACTTGGCCGCGGTCGAGTGTGAACGACACGCCATCGACCGCGCGGATCACTTGATCTTCGGTTTCGAACTGGATGTGCAGGTCTGAAAGTTCGAGCAGCATGTTATTCCATCTTCGTGTGTTGGCGCGGATCGAAAGCGTCGCGCAGGCCCTCGCCGACCAGTACCGTCAGCAACATTACGGTAAAGAGCGCGAGCGAGGGGAAAAGGATCAACCACCACGCCCGGCGGAACTGTTGCGCCTGCTGGAGCAACTCGCCCCAGCTCGGCGTGAGCGGCGGCAGACCGAAGCCCAAGAAGTCCAGGGCCGCCAGCGAGCCGATCGCACCAATCAGCGTGAACGGGAAGAGCGTGATGAGCGGCGTGAGGGCATTGGGCAGGATGTGGACGAAAATGATACGCCACACGGAAAGGCCTTGGCAGCGCGCCGCCTCCACAAAGGTGCGGCTGCGCAGACGCAGAAACTCGGCGCGCATGTAGTAGGAGATGCCGATCCAGTTGAAGAGGCTGTAGCAGACGAGCAGGATCAGGAAACTCCGGCCGAGAGCCGCGCCGATGAAGATCATGACATACAGGAAGGGCAGGGCGCTCCAGATTTCGGTCAAACGCTGTCCGGCGATATCGGTCCAGCCGCCAAAATAACCCTGAATAGCGCCGATCGTCAATCCGAAGAACATCGCCCAGAAGGCCAGTAGCAGGCCGAAGGCCATCGCGATGCGCATGCCGTAGAGCACACGCGACAGCACATCGCGGCCTGCGGCGTCGATGCCCATCCAGTGTCCGCGCACCGGCGGGTAGGGCCAGGCGATCTCATTCAGGGCACAGGCGACTGCCGCCTTGCGTCCCTTCCAGTCGATCGTGGCCGATGGCGCGGTACCGTTGAAGGCTTCGTCGGCCAGACGCAGGATGTCGGGGCGGTGGGTCTCCGGCACGCGCCGCCACGTACGCCGGTCGGTTGCGGCGAGCGTGCCGTCCGACAGGCGTTTGAAGCACAGTTGCAGGGGATTGTCCGGGGGCTGCGACTGCCGGAACATCAGGCGCACCGATTGCGGCGGTGCGGGGCGCGCGGCGCATTCGGGCAACGTCACGCGCACGGTCAGGCCGGTGACGGTGGCGTGCTCAAGATCGAAGTGCTCTTGCGGCGCGGTAAGTCCGTCGAACCGCCGCGTCAGCGCGCTACGCAGCGCCTCGGTCAGGTGCCACTGCGCATCAAGGCGCGTGCCGGCGATGGGCGTCGTCTCTGGGAAAAACGGGGCGACGCTTTGCGGGCGCACGATGGTGCCGTCGCGCAGCAGGTTGATGCGCCCGACGTGGACTTCGGGCACGACGGAGACCTTGACCGTACGCGCATGGCGCAGGGTGGCGGCATCCACCACATCGCCGGGGCTGTACGGTACCGGCGCCCAGACCACGCGATTGGCGGGGTTGGTGGAGAAGGCCGGCGACGCGATGAAAGCGGGGTAGTTGATCGGGGTGGCTTCCGCCTCTTCACCTAGCAGGTCGCGCTGCGTCAGTTTCCGGACAAAGGGGAAGAAAACGTGGTCGTTGACACGCAGAAAAAGCGGGCGGCTGTTGCAAAGCAGTTCGGCCACCAGACTGATGGCGAAGAGGATGCCGAGCAGGATCAACGCTACGCGCGCGCGGCGGATACGCAGGAAGTTGCGCAGCCGTTTGCGCGTGAGCGGCGAAAGACGGAAGAAACGGGGCAGGTTCATGAGGAGCCGAAGTGGATGCGGGGATCGATCAACAGGTAACAGAAATCCGACAGCAGGTTGCCGGCGAGTTGCATGACTGACGTCAGCGCCAGCAGCGCCAGAAAGACCGCGTAGTCGCGGCCGACCAGCGCATCCCAACTCAGCCGTCCCATGCCCGGAATCTCGAAAATGCTCTCGATGATGATGGATCCGGCGAAGAGCATGCCGAGGATCGAGCCGAAGCCGGTCGCAACCGGAATCAGCGCGTTGCGGAAGGCGTGGCACCAGATGGCACGGCGGCGTGTGGCTCCCTTGGCCAGAACGGTGCGCACGTAATCGCTGGAGATCTGATCCAGCAGCGAGTTTTTCATGATCAGAGTCAGCACAGCGAAGTTGCCGACCACGTAGCAGGTGACCGGCAGCGCCATGTGCCAGGCGCGGTCTAGCAGCCGCGTGCCGAGCGATACCGGCACTGGAAAATCAGACTCAAAACCGCCCAGCGGGAAAATGTCGCCTAACCCCTCCACCGTACCGCAGAGCAGCATCTTGAGCACCATGCCCAGCGCGAAGGCGGGGATCGCGTAGCCGACAAAAACCACGAGACTGGAGACGGCGTCAAAGGGCTGGCGGTGGCGCAGCGCTTTGGCGATGCCGAGCGGGATGCAGATCAGATAACTCAGCACAAAACTGGTGATGCCGAACCAGAGCGAGACCGGAATGCGCGACACGATCAACTGCCAAGCGGTGCGGTTGGGATAGTCATACGAGGGAATGCGCATTCCCATACGCTGTTTGATCAGCCAGTCGAGGTACTGCGTGTACAGCGGTCGGTCGAAGCCGAACTGGCGGTTCAACTCCTGCCGGTACTCCTCGGTCACTTGCGTCACCTGCGCCGCCGACTGGTCACCTGCGCCGCCGATGCTGCGCATCTTCATAAGCTGGATATCGACCGGCCCGCCCGGCAGGAAGCGGGTCAGGGCGAAGCACACCACCGTGATGCCCAGAAAAGTGGGGATCACCAACAGCAGCCGTCGTATCAGATATGCGAGACGGTCCATGGGGCAGCAGTGTAGTAAAAATGGTCGGGACGGACAAGGGTTTCTGTAGGTACTTTCGGATTGACTCTCTTCCCCTCCCTTCTGCATAATGAGCACCGATCATGGAAGCAGGAACCCGGTTGTTTCCAGTCTACCTTTCTATCCTTTTTGCCCAGTTCTAAAACAGTGATTCCAATTCTCAAAGCTGTCGCTGAAGGGCGGTTGATCGAACTGCCGCCCTGCGATAAAAATCAGGCGCTCCGCACGCTTGCCGAGACGCTTTGTGCCTCTGCTCACATACCGGCGGGGTACAACGTTTTCGACAATGTCATTCGGCGTGAAGAGCAGGCCATCACCTACCTCAAATACGGCATCGCCTGTCCGCACGCCCGCTCGGAAGAGCATAGCGGCGAGATGTCTTGCGTCATAGGCTGGAGTCCCGATGGCATCGATTATGGTAACACCGATGGGTGGCCCGTCCATCTGATCCTGATGTACTACGTCCCTGGTTCTGCCCGTAATGTTTATTTGACCGAATTGGCGACATTGGCCCGGGCGATCGAGGACGACGAGACCAAGCATGAGTTGGTCAACCTCAAGGATCTGGAGGACGTTCAGTCACGCCTCGAATCATGGATCGCGACGATTGAGGGGCGTGAAGACGCAGAGGATGATCGCGAACAAGTGCGCCGCTCTACCAGCACAGTCCTTAGCCAACTGCTGATGCCCGACATCATTGAGATGTTGGAAGACCGGCGCTTTAATGACCTGCGCATTTTCCTTGCCGCGCAGCCCGCCCCGGAAATCGCGGAACTGATCGCGGCGCTTCACGCCTCTGACCAGTTGCTGGTGTTCCGTCTGCTGCCGCGAAACATGGCCGGCGAGGTCTTCTCCCTGCTCGAATACCCCTCCCAGAACCTGCTGCTGGAAAACATGGCGCAGGATGAGACGCGCCATGTTCTTACGGCGCTCACGCCGGACGACCGGACCGCGCTGTTTGAGGAGTTGCCGGCCAACGTGCTGCAAGGTCTGCTGAATCTGTTGAGCGACAAAGACCGCAAACAGGCCCTTAGCCTGCTCAGCTATCCGAAGGACAGCGTTGGACGCTTGATGACCAACCGCTATGTCTATGCCCGGGAAGAGTGGACCGTCGCCAGAGCGCTGGAACAAATCCGCGCCATGGGCAATGATTCGGAAACCGTCATGATGATCTACATCATCGACGAGCGCGGCGTTCTGGTAGACGATTTGCTGTTGCGCAAACTGATCCTTGCCGCTCCGGAGACACCTATATCATCTTTAATGGACCGCCAGTATGTGGCGCTGCACTCCTTGCAAGACCGCGAAGAAGCGGTCGTGGTGTTCAAGAAATACGACCTTTACGCCCTTCCGGTCGTCGACTCGGAAGGCGTGCTGCTGGGGATCGTAACGAACGACGACATCCTCGACGTCTCCGAAGAAGAGGCCACCGAAGACATCCACAAGGGTGTGGCCATCATGCCCCTGAGCGCGGGCTACCTCAGGACTTCGCTCTCCATGCTGTACCGCAGCCGCATACCGTGGCTGGTGACACTGGTGTTCGTGAACATCTTCTCCGGTGCGGGTATCGCGTACTTCGACACGTTGATTGGGTCGTTTGTGGCTTTGGTTTTCTTCCTGCCGTTGCTGATCGCCAGCGGCGGCAATGCCGGCGCGCAATCCGCTACGCTGGTCATCCGCGGCATGGCCCTCGGCGAATTGACGCTGAAGGACTTCGCGAAAGTTTTATGGCGTGAGATTGTGGTTTCGCTGAGCCTCGGGCTTTCGATGTCGGCGGCGGTATTCTTTCTGGCGTGGTGGCGCGGCGGCCTACGCATCGGCGTGGTGGCAGCGATCTCCATGACTCTGATCGTGGTGTGTGGTAGTTTGATTGGCATGACCCTGCCGTTCATCCTGCGCAAACTCAAGATCGACCCCGCCGTGGCCAGCAGTCCGTTGGTGACCTCGCTGGCCGACATTCTGGGGGTGTTCATCTATCTGGGCATCGCTTCCGCGCTACTCTAACGCGGTGAAGCTCGAAATTCAATCTCACACAAAGTCACAAAGGACACAAAGGTTTTTTGGAGTGCTGCCGGTTTTTTCTCACAGTGACACAGAAGGTACAGAGGTGTGGCACGGGCATCTTGCCCGTGTTTCAACGGAGAACCTTTATGGACAATAGATCGGGATGGGCATGCTTGGCGATGGTGTGTCTAGCGGCGGCATGGGGTGAGGCGGATGCCGCATTTGCCGCGCAAAGCGAATTGAGCGGCATGTCTTCTTACGAATGCGACGATGCCTGCCTGCTTCCGGGGGCACCGGTTCCGGCTGGCAGATATGCCGTTGTATCGCCGGTCGGCAAGCAAACGGTGCGGATGATCAAGCAAGCGCCCCGTCTGGACACGCTGGACGGAAAAACCATCGCGGTCGTCGGCGGAAGCTTTATGGCCAACATCACACACCCCGAGATCAAGCGGTTGATTCTGGCACATCACCCCACGGCCAAGGTGATTTTGCTGAGCGAAATTGGAGCCGCCGGTCCTTATCCTGGGCCTGGGGTCAGACGCGAGGTAAAAGACGAGTTCCAGCGCAAGCTGAAAGAAATGGGCGTGCAGGCGGTGATATCCGGGAACGGCGGTTGCGGTCTCTGTACGCCAAAGGAGACGGGATCAAGCATAGCGGCAGAATATATCGGTGTTCCAGCGGTCACCATTGCAGCGCCGACATTCACGAACCAAGTCTATTCAACCGCACTCAATAGCGGGGTGCCCGCGCCACGCACAGCCACGTATCCCGGTGCGTTTGCTGCGCATAGCCCTGAAGAGCTGATCCAGAATACGCGAGAAATCGTCTGGCCCCAGATCGTTGCGGCGTTGACGAAGCCGATCACCGAAGCCGAGCTTGCGGAGCGGCGGAAGACGGATAGGGGAGGGCCGAAAGATTGGGTGTTTGCGGGCACGATTGACGGGGTGAATCGTTTTTTCACCGAACAGTGTTGGTCGGATGGACTGCCGATCATTCCGCCCACGGTGGAACGGGTCGAAGCGTTCCTGAAATATACGGACGAGCCGTGGGACGCCGTGGTCGGCGTGCTACCCATCGCCTACCGTGAGGTGCTTGTCTGGCATGTGGCTGTCAACGGCGTGATGGCCGGTTGCCCGCCAGAGTTTATGCCGGTGTTGATCGCTTACACCAAGGCGCTCGCCGATGGGAACTATCGTCGGGTGCTTGCCAGTACCCATGCTTGGACGCCGTATTGTTGGCTCAATGGTCCGGTCGCCCGGCAACTGGGCATTGATTCACAGCAGGGGCAGATCAATGAGCCACGCAACGCCGCGCTCGGACGCTTCATCAATCTGGCGATGATGAATCTAGGGGGATACTACGTCAAACAGAACCGTATGGGGACATTCGGGTATCTGATGCCATGGAGCATGGCGGAGGACGAAGCGGCCTGTCTGCGGATTGGCTGGGAGCCTCATCACGTGCAGGAAGGTTTTGACTGGAACCAAAGCACGCTGACGGCGGCCTCCGCCTTGGTGTGGGGCAATAATCTGACGCCCGCCTCGCACGACGGCGAGAAGATCATGGAGGTGATCGCATGGGACGCGGTCGAGAAAGGCCAGTTCGCCACGGGGAGCGGGCCGCGCCTTCCGAACCGAACGTTTCTGGTGACGGAGTTTGTCGCACGCGATCTCGCTCGAACGTATCCCGCGAAGGAGAAACTGGAAGCGGCCTTGGTCGCGACAGCGCGGCGACCGGCGTATGAGCGGGCGTATGCCAACTACTGGGCCAATCCGGGAAGCGCCTTTCCCGCCCGCTATACGATGGGCATGCACGTGAAAAAAACCATCCGTACTGAAGGCGGAGAACTTACGGATCCCCCTCCATGGCTGGAAAAGGATGATGCTCCTGAAAAGATTTACACGGTGCCTGTCATGGAAACGGGGCTGACGTCCATTCTTGTCACGGGTGACGCAGACCGGAACAAGGTGCAGACCTTGCCCGGTGGTAGTTCCGTCACGATTGAAATAAAATTGCCTGCCAACTGGGATGCGCTGATGGCAGAACTCGGTTATCAACCCCTAAGCCATTTTTTCTTAAAGTGAAACCTGAAGGGATCGCTCATAGCCGCGTATGTCGGTGCGCGGAGAATTAACAAGTTTGAGGAAATAGAACTCAGGCGAAAAGATATGGAGTGCGGCGGCAAGCGGTATTCCGCGCGACGCCGCTTTTCAAGCATAAGTACGGTGGCAGGACGGTGCGCAAAAGCGGTGCCGCGAGCCACACTGGTCCCTACACTCGTCGTCCAAAACACTCCGTCGAAACACTTCGTCGCTGGCGCAATCGACTAAGTGTGGAGACTAAGTGTATTCGACTAAGAGTGGCGACTAAGGGTTTCCGCGCACAGCGCGGAGAGAAAGCGGTGCCGCGACCCGCGCACAGCGCGGCTCTTGTCACCGCACTCCAGATTTCGTAAGCAGACATTTGCTTAGCACCGCCGCGCCGCGCGCACAATAATCATGTCCAAAAAACGCATTTCACTTTCACCAGAAACGCATGATCCTCGCCCCCCCCCTGTCACTAACCGATTACCAAGCTTCGCGTCTTCGCGCGAAATAACCGAGCAGGGCCATCCCCTCAAAAAATCTGTGGATAAAAAAATCGGGTCTCCCCTCCAAAAAACGGGACCAAAAAACGGAACACCAAAAAACACCAAAAACGGAACCTTGATTTCCGTGCCGAAAAGACGTACTGTTCATGGGGTCTTTGGCTGGGTAAGCGTCAGTTTTCGGAGGTGCGTCATGGGCGGCTTTTTTGGGGTGGTGTCGAAAGAAGATTGTGTGACGGATTTGTTTTTCGGAACCGACTACCATTCGCATCTAGGCACCATGCGCGGTGGCATGGCGGTTTTCTCGGGCAAGGGGTTCCAGCGGTCGATCCACGACATCTCCAATTCGCAATTCCGATCCAAGTTTGATAATGAGTTCAAGCGCTTTGAAGGCCAAGCGGGGATCGGCGTCATCAGTGACAATGAAGACCAGCCGTTGATTATCTCTTCGCATCTGGGGGTTTACGCTATCGCGACGGTAGGGATCGTCACCAATCTCCAGCCGCTGGTAAAGGAACTCTACGCCACACACGCCGCGCAATTTTCAGAGATGAGCCGTGGCGGAATCAATCCCACTGAGTTGATCGCCACGCTGATCAATTCGCAAGCCACTCTGGCCGAAGGCGTGCGGTACGCCCAGCAAAAAATTGAGGGGTCGTGCTCGCTGCTAATCCTGACCCTTAGCGGAAAGTTGTATGCGGCGCGTGATCGTTTCGGGCGTACGCCGATGGTCCTTGCCCAGAAAGAGGGGGCGGTGGCCGTTGCCCTGGAATCATGTTGCTTCCCTAATCTAGGATATACCATCACTCGTGAGTTGGGGCCCGGCGAAATGGTGCTGTGTACACCCGATGGAGTGGAAACCGTATTGCCCGCAGGGGAGCAGATGGCGATCTGTTCGTTCCTGTGGATCTACTTTGGCTATCCGCCGTCAACTTACGAAGGGCGGAACGTGGAGATGGCGCGCTACCGCTGCGGCGGTGCGCTGGCGCGCCGCAATCCTGTCGAGGCCGACTCCGTGGGCGGTGTGCCGGACTCAGGCGTGGCGCATGCCTTGGGGTATGCGGTCGAGGCGGGCATCCGTTATTCGCGGCCGTTTGTGAAATATACCCCGACCTGGCCGCGCAGCTTTATGCCGCCGGATCCGAAAGCACGCGAATTGATCGCGCAGATGAAACTCATTCCCGTACCGGGGCTGATTCAGGGGAAACGGCTGGTTTTTTGTGATGACTCGATCGTGCGCGGTACGCAGCTCATTGAGCAGGTCAAACGACTTTATGACGACGGTGCGAAAGAGATCCACATGCGTATCGCGTGTCCGCCATTGCTCTATCAGTGCCGCTTTCTTAATTTTTCGCGAGCTAAAAATGAGCTGGACCTGGCCACGCGCCGCTTCATCCGCGAGATTGAGGGCGACAATGCGGACATTGCGACGTACCGTGACCCAGATGGTTCTCCGTATCAGGAGATGGTCGGACGCATCCGGCAGCGGCTGGGGCTCAGCTCACTGGCCTATCAGCGGATTGATGATCTGGTGGAGGCGATCGGTCTGCCGCGCGACAAGCTCTGCACCTACTGCTGGACCGGCGAGGATGTCGCAAAGCCCAACGGTTGTACGCACGGCTGTTCGCGCTGCCCGTCGCCGTGTGCCGCAAAATCCGTGATGCCCGCTCAGTAATCGATCTTGAAATCGATACACGCGGCGGGGATGTCGAAGTGGCGCTTGACCAGCGCGGCGAGCGCCCGGACGCCAAAAATCTCCGTGGCGTAATGGCCGGCAAACACGATGTTCTGTCCTAGGTTTTCGGCCAGATTGTACCCTTGCAGGCTGGGCTCGCCGGTGAGGAAGACGTCGCAGCCGAGCGCGGCCGCTTGATCGAGCATGTCGGCGGCACCGCCGGACACCACGCCGACGCGGCGCACACGGTCTCCGCCGAAGGTCGCAACGCGCAGTTCGGGGGTGACCTCTTTCCGCACGCGCTCACAAAAATCTTCCAAGCTCAGCGGCGTGTCGTAGGTTCCCGTGAACCCAATTGTGTTGCTACCACGGTAGTAGAAGGCCGGCGCAAGATCGTCCAAGCCCAGTGCTTTGCAGAGCTGCGCGTTGTTACCGTAGCGGGGATGCGCATCCAGCGGCAGGTGCGCCGCGTAGAGGGCGATGTTGTGCTGGATGGCAAAGGCCACGATCCGGTGGTTGAGCCCCGTGATCCGTTTCAGCGAGTCGCCCCAACTGATCCCATGATGGCAAATCACGCAGTCCGCGCCGCATTGCGCCGCCTCTTTGAGCAGCCGCATGCTGGCATCGACGCCCGTGATCACGCGCGTGACCGTTCCCGCGTTTGCGATCTGCAAACCATTGTTCGAGACATCCTGAAATGTTGAACATTCCAGCGTGTCGTCCAACAGCGAGACAAGCCCATCCAATGCGATTTTTTTCATTTTCCTATCCTCTGGTTTTTTGATCGCAGGAGGCCTGCGAAATCTGGAGTGCGGTGACAAGAGCCACGCTGTGCGCGGGTCGCGGCACCGCTTTCTCTCCGCGCCGTGCGCGGAAACACTCTTAATCCCCACACCTAGTCGGTTACACTTAGTCTTCACTCTTAGTCGTCTACACTTAGTCGGTTACACTTAGTCTTCACTCTTAGTCGTCTACACTTAGTCTCAACACCTAGTCGATTGCGCCAGCGACGAAGTGTAGGGACGAAGTGTAAGCGACGAAGTGTTTGGACGAAGTGTGGGGATGTGTGCCCTGCGGCACCGCTTTTACACACACCTTGTCGCTGCACTCTTGCTCAAAAAGCGGCGTCGCGCGGAATACCGCTTGCCGCCGCACAAATTCTTTCGTCAAGCTTGCGCTCTCGTCGCCACCCCGTAAAAATTCGTGTTGCTCTCATTTGTCGTGATCGGCCACTCTTTTCGCATGTCCCGGCCCCGTGCCGATTTCGCGGCCCAAAGCGAGCAGCCGCTGGCGCACACGCAACACGCACTCTTCGCCCTCTTCGTCCACGTCCGGCTTGTTGGGGTAGAGCGCGTACTGTGTCCGATATTTACCGGGGGTGAGATTCGGCATGAAAACGTTGGCGCCACGAGTGAGGACAAGGTTCCGCCCGTCCTGCTCCAGGGCGTCGAACGCCGTCGTGGCCGGGATGTGTGCGTACGGATTCAGAAGGCGTAGCAGCGCGATGGTTTTGTAATACATGCTGCGGTCTTCCAAAAGCGGCTTGCCGGCCAACGGCGTGTCGGGATGCGCGAGGAAAGGGCCGCACCCGATCATGTCCAGTTTCAATTCGGTCGCGAAGAGGATGTCGTTGGCGATCATCTCGGCCGTGGAGCCCGGCAGTCCGATCATGAAGCCGCTGCCGACCTGATAACCGAGTTCGCGCAGATCGCTCAGGCAGCGGATGCGTTGTAGGAAGGATTCGTCGGGGTGGAGCGCCGAGAACAGCGCGTTGGATGTTGTCTCGAAACGCAGCAGATAACGGTCGCACCCGGCTGACTTGATCTGCGCCAGCTCATCGCGGGTACGCACACCGACGCCAAGCGTCACGGCTAAGCCGGTCTCATTCTTGATCTGGCGCACGATATCGCTCAACAACTCGGCCGTGTAAAAAGAGTCGACGCCGGATTGCAGGACAACCGTGCCGCAGCCCCAGCGCTTGGCATGGCGGGCGATATCAAGGATTTGATCCTGGCTCATCCGATAACGCTTGATCTGCTTGTTTTCGCAACGGATGCCGCAATACCAGCAGTTGTTTTTACACACGTTTGAGAATTCGATAATGCCGCGCAGGTGTACGACATACCCCATCACGCGCTGGCATACTGTGTTGGCGGCCTGATAAATGAGGTCGCAGGCTTTGCCTTGCGCGTTCAAGAGCGTGGCGAGTTCGGGCGCTGTGAGCCGTTCGCCGGCTTGGAGACGGATCAGCAGATCTTGCGTGAGCTTCATGATTCTCCTGAATTGTGGCTAGGGGTTCGTATGTCGAGAGGGGTTAACTGTATGCCCGTGCGCGTGACCCATTCCGCTCGGGACGCTTTTCCTTGTAGATGTCCTGCTTGGCGATGAAGCGGATGCCCTTGCGTCCGAGCAGCTTTTCCGCGCCGGCCACGAAGTCCGGCGACGGATCGACCAAAAAGGTCTGGCCGGATTGGATCAGGACGCGCCGCTTGTCCGGATAGATCAGGCAGATCAGCAGGGGGGTCGTGCCCGGATGCGACGCAACGAGGTCGCGCAGGGCACCGAGACGCTTGGTGGTGTTGGCATCGGCCAGTATGCCGGCGACGATCTTCGCGCAGAAATGGCGCGGGGCGTCGAGCAGCGGATAGACCTCACGTGCGATGATTTTGGCGGGCTCGTCACGCTTGGAGAGTGTGCCGCACACCAGCACGGGTTGGTCAGGCACGCAGGCGCCTTCATACTTCTTGAACGCTTCGGAAAAGACCAGTGTCTCCATGCTGGTTTCGCCGTCATCCAGCACCAGCACGGCCCATGCTTCTTTTGATTGTTTGCTGATGCGCCGCGTCACCGAGGCAGCCATGCCGGCCACGCGCACATCAAAGTCATTTTTGGCGGAGGCGGCTTTGGCTAGGGACGTCGTCTGGATATCCTTGATGATGCGGCGGTAGCGGGTCAGCGGATGGCCGGTCATGTAGATGCCGAGCAGTTCGCGTTCGTACGTCAGGTTTTCCTTTTCGCTCCAAGGGTCACATTCGGGCAGATGGTTGGGGGCGGCGGAGCCAGCGTCTTGCTCGTCGAGCATCTCGAAAAGATTGCGTTGTCCGCTCTCCTGTTCGCGCAACCGTTCAGCAGCGTTAGCAAACGCGAAGTTGATGGCGTTGAAAAGCCGTGCGCGGTGCATGCCAAATCCATCCATCGAGCCGCACTTGATCAGCGCCTCCACGACGCGCTTGTTGACGACGCCGGGGTCGAGCCGCTGGCAGAAGTCGATCAGTCCTGTGAAGGGGCCGTTGGCTTTGCGTTCGGCTACGACAGCTTGCGCGGCGCACGCGCCGACGCTCTTGATGCCGGCCAGACCAAAGCGGATGTTGCCGTCTTCAGGGACAAAGCGGTCGAGACTGTGGTTCACGTCCGGCGGCAGAACGGTGAGACCCATTTCTCCAGCCTCCGAAACAAATCCCGGAAGCTTGTCGAAATTGCCGATTTCCGATGATATCTGTGCGCACATGAACTCGGCGGGGTAGTGGGCCTTGAGATAGGCGGTCTGGTAGGAGACCACGCCGTACGCGGCGGCATGCGATTTGTTGAATCCGTAGTTGGCAAACTCGGTCATCGTGTCGAAGATCTTGTTGGCCAGGCTGGCCGGCATGCCGCTGGTCTTCGCGCACCCCTCAACAAAGGCCGGTCGCTCTTTGGCCATGACCTCGGGCTTTTTCTTGCCCATCGCTCGGCGCAACAGGTCGGCGCGGCCCAGCGAATAGCCGGCCAGCGATTGCGAAGCACGCTGGACCTGCTCCTGATAGACAAAGATGCCGTAGGTTTCCTTAAGTGTCGCCTCCAGTTTGGGGTGATCGTACACGATTGGCTCTTTGCCGTCCTTGCGGGCGATGTAACGCGGGATGTTGGCCATCGGGCCGGGGCGGTAGAGCGCGGTCACCGCGATAATGTCCTCAATGCGGTTGGGCCGCAGTTCCGTCAGGACACGGCGCATGCCGCCGGATTCAAACTGGAACACGCCGACGGTGTCACCGCGTTGAAAAAGCTTAAAGGTTTTTTCGTCGTTGAAGCGATTGAATTCCGGCGAGTTGAGGTCAAGGTCGATGTCGTGAACCAGCTTTACCAGATCGACGGCCTCCTGAATGACGGTCAGGGTTTTCAGCCCCAAGAAGTCCATCTTGAGCAAGCCGACCTCTTCGACTGCTTCTTTCGCGTATTGGGTGACGGGTTTTCCATCCTTATCACGTGCGAGCGGAATGATCTCGATCAACGGCTTGTCGCCGATTACGACGCCGGCCGCGTGTACCCCCGTGTTGCGGTAGAAACCTTCCAATAGCCCGGCATACTGCATGATGCGCCGCAGGTCGGGATCGATCCGGCAGAGGGCGCCGAACTCGGGGTTCTCTTCTTTGGCCTTCTCCAGAGTAATTTTCGGATCATCAGGAATCAGTTTGCAGAAGGCGTTGGATTTATTGAGCGGGATCTCCAGCACGCGCGCGATGTCGCGGATCACCGTTTTGGCGCCGAGCTGTCCATACGTCACAATCTGCGCGACACGGTCCTCGCCGTATTTTTGCGTGACGTACTCAATCGTCTTGCTGCGGTTGGCCTGACAGAAGTCGATATCAAAGTCAGGGGGCGAGATCCGTTCTGGATTCAAAAAGCGCTCGAAAATCAGGTCGAAGCGGATCGGATCAAGCTGCGTGATGTCCAGCGAGTAGGCCAGCAGCGAGCCGGCGCCCGAGCCGCGGCCGGGGCCGACCGGCACACCGTTGTTGCGCGACCATTTAACGAAATCGGAGACCACGAGAAAATAGTTGATGAAGCCGGTCTTTTGGATCACGCCGACCTCGTAATCGAAGCGTTCGATCAATTGCTTTTCTTCATCGTTCTTAGGCTGGTCATAGTCCAAACCGTAATGGCGGCGCAGTCCGTCTTTGCCGAGATGGATCAGATAGTCGAGATCGGAGCCTCGCCAATCGTTCGGCAACTGGAACTCAGGGAAGTGCAGGCTCGCGGCACTTCCGTCCGAAAAAGTCAGTTCCACATTGCAACGGTCGGCAATCTCTTGGGTGAGATCAAAGGCTTCGACCTCGCCCGGAAAACGCTTCTCAAGCTCCTCGCGCGACTTGAAGTAAAACTCATTGGAGTCGTAGCGCATGCGGTTGGGATCGCTCATCACGGTATTGGTCTGGATGCAGAGCATCACCTCATGAGCTTCGGCGTGGCTTTGGTGGAGATAGTGCACGTCGTTCGTGATCACCGCCTTGAGGCCGGTTCGTTTGCGCAATTCTCGCACGCCTTCGTTGATCGTCCGCTGTTCCGACATCCCGTGATCTTGCATCTCAAGGTAGAAATTGTCGGGGCCGAAAATTTCCATGTACTCGCGCGCGACGCGCTCGGCTTCATTGAGGTTGTTTTCCAGCAGGTGCGAGTTGACCTCTCCCTTGACGCAAGCTGCCAGACCGATCAACCCTTCCGAATGGGCGCGCAAGGTCTCTTTGTCGATACGGGGCTTGTAATAAAACCCCTCCATGTGCGCGATCGTGTTGATTTTAGCAAGATTGTGGTAACCGACATTGTTTTTTGCCAGTAGCACAAGATGGTGGTAGGGCAGAGTGTGGTCGCGTGTTGTCCGTGGGGCGTTGGCTAAGATGTAGACCTCGCATCCGATCACCGGCTTGATGCCGTGCTCGTGACAGGTCTTGTAAAATTCGATTGTGCCATACATCACACCGTGGTCGGTCATCGCGATGGCGGTCATGCCTAGTTCCTTGGCGCGTTTGACGAGTGGCGTGATGTGACAGGCGCCGTCGAGCAGGCTGTATTTGGTGTGCAGGTGAAGATGGACAAAAGGTTTTGACATGTCAGCGGATCGGGCGTGCGAGGTGACGTGACAAGGGGCAGTGGCACGTCCTGGACACTCCCCCGTATGGAAGCCGAGCATACCAAATTCAACCGCCCTAGCGGAAGCCGAAAGGTCATCTGGTAAAAATCTCATAGAAGGCGCGGAGGGCACAGAGGATTTAGATTTGGGATTTGAGTTTTTTTAGATTTGGGAGGCAGAGACGCAGAAGTGTGGCACGGGCATCTTGCCCGTGTTTCATGGGCGGGACGCCCATGCCACAAGGTTTTTTTGGGGGGCAGGGCTGGCCGCAAGTCGCGGGTCGCGAGTTAACCTCTCTTATTGCGACCACGCAGTGGCTCGCAATCTTGAGAGTAAAAGCGCTGCTCTGCCCTTTCGCCGCGCCGGGAGGATCAAGCGTCTGCTTGACCGGCCGCGCTGTGCGCGGCGAAAGGAGCACGGGTTTTCCAACCCGTGGCACGGACAGGAATGTCCGTGCCCCTGTGGCTTGGGCATCCGGCCCTTTAGGCCGGCGGGGGTCGAGTGTCCCCGCGAGCCGCGTCTTAGTCCCTACACTTGATCCCAACACTTCGTCGTTTACACTTCGTCACTCACACTTAATCCACACACTTCGTCTCCGGCGCAATCGACTAAGTGTAGGGGACTAAGTGTACTCGACTAGGTGTGGCGACTAAGTGTGGGGGACTAAGTGGAAAACGGAATTACGAAAAAAAATGACGAAAAAAACGAATTACCCCGTTGACATGTACGGTTGGGCGTAGTATATTCGGTGCTCCGAACTTTGAGAGGAAAAGGATTTGGAGAGGCCATAGTCATGACAGAAGCGCTGAGTGTCAGCATCGAGGATTATTTGGAGGCGATCTTTCACCTCGTGCGGGAGAATACGGTCGCCCGGTCGAAGGATATTGCGGAACGCCTCAAGGTGAACCGGTCGTCTGTCACCGGGATGCTGCAGGCCCTGCGCGACCGCGGGCTGGTGAATTATGAGCGCTATGGATTTGTTACGCTGACCGATGAGGGGGAGAAGGTCGCCAGCCGCGTCGTGCGGCGGCATGAGGCGTTGCGCGACTTCATGGTGCATGTGCTCTCGATCGACGAGGCGGAAGCTGACCAGGCGGCCTGCCACATGGAGCACGGTGTGTCGTCGCGCATCGTGGAGCGCTTCACTGAGTTTGCGGAGTTTGTCAAGACCTGCCCCAGGGCGGGCGCGAAGTGGGTGCGCGGTTTCGGGTACCGCTGCGAGGAGGCGGCGGTTGCGCCGCAGAACTGCGAGCGGTGCATCGAACAGTGCCTCGAGGATGTCAGGAAAAACCATAAGAAAGGAACTGCGGGCGAAGTGAGCATTCCGCTCAGTGAACTGAAGCCCGGCGAGAAGGCGCAGATCGAGAAGCTCGCCGGTGGGGGCGCTGTGAAGCGGCGCATCCGCGACATGGGGGTGACCACAGGGAGTCTGGTCGAGGTGGTACGCGTGGCGCCTCTTGGAGATCCCATTGACGTGAAGATCAAGGGCTACCATCTGTCGCTCCGCAAGGAGGAAGCGGCGGACATCAGCGTGAAAAGGGTCAAAGCGTGAGGTGCGCAACCATGAACCCGGCAATGTGGATGCCTTTGAGTCTGGTTCCGGAAGGACGCTCGGTACGGCTGCGCCGCGTGCAGGCTGGCGAAGGTCTGGCCGCACGGTTGACTGCGATGGGGCTGTTGCCCGGGGCGCAGGTGCAGGTGTGCCATAACGACCGTAACGGACCGGTGATTCTCGGGGTCAACGGGAGTCGGCTGATGTTGGGACGCGGGATGGCGGAGAAGGTGTCGGTAGAGGATGACGGGGAAACGCAGTCATGATCTCGGGAAGACAGAGACTCGTGCAAAACCCCTCGTGGCATGGGCGTCCCGCCCATGAAACACGGGCAAGATGCCTGTGCCACGCCTGCAAGCAAGAGGGGTTGCAAAAATCTCGACAGACCGGTTCTCTTTTTTTTTGCAGTGAAAGTTTGTCAAAGCGAACATTTGTTGTGTCGCCGTAATTCGGGGCGCGGGAAGCGAGCTGAATGAAGAAAACGATCATGGTGGCGTTGGTCGGTAATCCGAACTCCGGCAAGACGACGCTGTTCAACAATATCACGGGCTCCCGTCAGCACGTCGGGAACTATCCCGGCGTGACGGTCGAGAAGAAGGAGGGCACCTGCCGCCACGGCGGGCGGGAGTTGACGGTGGTGGACCTGCCGGGCACCTACAGCCTGACCGCCTACTCCGTTGAGGAGCTGGTGGCGCGCAACTTCATTATCGATGAGAAGCCGGACGTGGTTATTAATGTGGTAGACGCCTCGAACCTCGAACGCAACCTTTATCTCGGAGTCCAGCTTTTGGAACTCGGCGTTCCCGTCGTCTTTGCCTTCAACATGAGCGATGTGGCCAAGTTGCGGGGACTGGACTTCGATCTCGACGCGCTCTCTTCGTTGCTCGGGGCACCGATTATCCCGACGGTCGGCAACAAGAACGTCGGCATGCGGGAGTTGCTGGATGCGGCGGTACGCGTCGCCGATACGGGCCAGCCCGTTGACGCGCCCAAAATCAACTACGGCGACGACATCGAGCGCGCTATCGCCGCTGTCCGACAGCAGGTGCAGCACCACGCCGACTTCGTCAACGACACGGAAGCCCGCTGGACGGCCGTGAAGCTCCTCGAAAACGACCCGGAGGTGGCCAAGCACTTTTTTTCACTGGAGGTGCTGGAGACGGTCAGCGCCGAACAGGCGCGGATCGAGAAGCTTTTGGGCGATACGGCGGAGATGATCATTGCCGACCGCCGCTACGCCTTTATCTCCAACGTGTGCCGCAAGGCCGTGCGTTCAACGGTCGAGACGCGGCGCACGCGCTCGGATCGCATCGACGCAATTGTTATCCATCGCTTTTGGGGACTGCCGATCTTTCTGGGGCTGATGTATCTGGTCTTTTGGCTTACTTTTACCGTGGGCACTCCGCCCATGGATTGGATCGAGGGGTTCTTCGGGTGGCTGGGCGAGTTTGTCGGCGGCTGGTGGCCGGAGGGATCGGAGAGCCTGCTCAAGTCGTTGCTGGTGGACGGCATCATCAGCGGCGTCGGCGGGGTACTTGTGTTTCTGCCGAACATCCTGCTGCTGTTTCTGGCGATTGCCGTGCTGGAGGACTCCGGCTACATGGCGCGGGCGGCCTTTATGATGGATCGGCTCATGAACAAGATCGGTCTGCACGGCAAGAGCTTTATTCCCATGCTGACGGGCTTCGGCTGTTCGATCCCCGGCATTATGGCTACGCGTACGCTGGAGAGCCGGCGCGACCGGCTGACCACGATGCTGGTGCTGCCGCTGATGAGCTGCGGCGCGCGGCTGCCGATCTACGCGTTGATCATTCCGGCCTTCTTCCCGGAAGCCTGGCACGCGCCCATGCTGTGGATCATCTACATGATCGGCATCGTGCTGGCCATCGTCTGCGCCAAGTTGCTGCGCTCGACGCTCTTCAAGGGGGAGTCGGTGCCATTCGTGATGGAGCTGCCGCCTTACCGTTTGCCCACACTCAAGAGCGTCTTGATTCACATGTGGGAGCGCGGCGGTGTTTATCTCAAGAAGGCCGGCACGATCATTCTGGCGATCTCGGTGCTCCTGTGGGTGATGACCAGCTTCCCGAAGCCGAAGGACGTGGACCCCAATCTCTCCGCCGAGGATCAGCAGGCCGCCGAACTTTCGTACTCCATCGCTGGGCGGATCGGCCACGCCATGGAGCCGCTCATCAAGCCGCTGGGATTCGACTGGCGCATCGGCACGGCCATGATCGGCGCATTCGCGGCGAAAGAGGTCTTTGTGGCGCAGATGGGCATCGTCTACTCCGTGGGCGAGGCCGACGAGGAGTCGGAGCCGTTGCGCGACAAGCTGAGGGCCAACTACTCGCCGCTGGCGGGCTTCTGCATCATGCTCTTCATGCTGATCTCCGCGCCGTGCATGGCGACGATCGCGGTCACCAAGCGCGAAAGCAACTCGTGGAAGTGGGCTTTGTTCCAGTTGGTCGGTCTGACGCTGCTGGCCTACGGGGTGACGCTGGTGGTGTATCAGGTGGGCTCGGCGCTCGGGATCGGGGTGTAGGAGGATGGCGATGTGGGAAAATGTGATTGTGGCTGTGATTGTCGGTGCCGCAGTTTGGTTTGCCGGGCATGCGGCGTGGCGTAGCATGCGGGACAAGGCCAATCGCGGGTGCCAAGGATGTAACGGTTGCGGCGGTCAGCCGCATACGAAAGGAGCGTGCCATGGCATCGACGCATGAGGCTGTGTTGGCGCGGATCGAGGAGCTTTACCGGATGTTGTTCGCGCACAGCGGATACGGCGAGATGGAGATCGAGATTCGCTTTTTGCGCAAGCATGAAAAAGAAGTGTTGATCAAGTGCGGCAAGCAGTACCGCTTCATCGTGCCCTGCGACACCCCGGCGGCGGACGCGGTTCGCCCGCGTCACGAATCGGGCAGGGGTACGGACGATCAAAAGGAAAAACAGCGCGGGCGCGGGGCGCCCGCCGGAACTAAGGGGATAGAGGCTTAAGGAAACATCGGTGTGAGGCCGGCCCCGCGAGGCGCGGGGCGGCCATGACCAGAAAGGGGTTGGATATCGCGTGAGGTATCGGTTGCGGGAGCGGTTCCCGCGCCGCTGAACTCGTAAGACATATCGGGCGGGCTGACCGAGGCGGGAGCCGTCCGCACATGACGGGCACGGATGTGCCGCGAGAAACAGAGGAAAGAGAAAGAGAAAGAATGAAGATCGGAATCTATTACGGAAGTACAACCGGCAACACAAAGAATGCGGCCAACGCGCTGGCCGATGCGTTGACGAGCGTGGGAGATGTCGTCCTGCATGAAGTCGGTAGCGACGGGATCGCGGGCATGGCGGAGTGCGACCTGATCCTGCTCGGCACCTCGACCTGGGGCATCGGCGAGATGCAGGACGATTGGATCGCGCATCAGGATTTGCGGGGGGTGGACCTCAGCGGCAAGAGCGTCGCCGTTTTCGGCACGGGCGACCAGAATGGATTCGGGGATTCGTTTGTCGACGCGATCGGCATCCTCGCCGCATCCGCCGAGAAAGCGGGCGCGCGCCTGATCGGTGCCTGGCCAACCGACGGCTATGAACACTCGGCATCCGCCGCCATCCGCGACGGGCGTTTCGTGGGGCTGGCGTTGGACGAGGACAACCAGCCCGCCCAAACCCCGGCGCGCATTGCGCAGTGGGTGGCGCAACTGAAAACGGAACTCGGGCTGTGAGGGTCTTCTGCCACCATATCTACGAGTACCAGAAGGGGGTGCGCAACCTGGTGTTGCACACGCTCCCCGCCTCTGACACATGATTTCCCGCTGCGCGGGCGCATAAACGACATGATTGACATGATTGACAACATGATTGGAGCGCGGCACTGGAGGGCGAGTGTCCCCACGAGCCGCCTTCCGCTGTGCGGAAGGATGGTTTCAGGGTTCATAGCGGAGCACCGGGAGGGACGAGCGTCTGCTCGTCCGCGGGCAAGCAGACGCTTGCCCCTCCCGGCGGCGGTCACGCCGCCCCCCAACAAAACCTCTGCGTCTCCGCGTACCCAGCCGCTGGTTTGCGGCGCGTCCGTGCGTGCAGGCGGCTTCACCCTCATGGAGATGCTGATTGTGATCGGTCTGCTCGGGGCGCTGGTCGCTTTGATCCTGCCGCGGCTGACCGTGCAGAAAACCTGGGCCGTCGACGAGGCCATGTCACCGGCCGA
>Ga0255346_1002253_pt1 | contig 24862 bp, 19 predicted proteins | sample wastewater_treat_FD_194410 | JGI IMG/M metagenome (GOLD analysis project Ga0255346, IMG submission 194410) | Wastewater microbial communities from Lulu Island WWTP, Vancouver, Canada - plant22 | ecosystem: Engineered > WWTP > Wastewater > Unclassified | place: Canada: Vancouver, British Columbia...
CTCCTCTCCCCTGTGAATGCATATCGATGCTATGTTCATCCCGGCATCGGCGCCGCAATATCCCGATCCTCCCTCAAACCTGTCGGCATGGCATTCCCTGGGGCATAACGTGCATTCCGACAAAAGGGCCCGTTCATCGGGAGTATAAAAATTATTATGAGTACTTGTAATCACTAATCTTACTTCTATCTTTAAACACTAATAATCTGATTTTACCGAAATAAATATCTCTCCCTTTAACCTGCCTGCTCCACACCTCCCCATTAAACACTCACCTCCTAGTATTCAATCACCCCCCCTTTCCCTCCCGATATTTATCGGGATCCCCCAAGGGGGAAAAGCTTCTTCCATTGGATGCTGTTGCACAATTTATTATATCGAAAATTGCAATTCGTATTTCTCCCCAATATTAGCAGAATTCTCTTGCTCCTTCACCCCTGGGGGAAGGTTGGGAAGGGGGTAAGGATAAATTAATTGATCTTTCTCATTATCCTCTTCTGCCATTCTTATCACCCCCTTTCCCGTTTCCCCCAAGGGGGAAAAGCTTCTTCTATAGGAAGTTACTGCTCAATTTGTTATATCAAATATTACAATTTGTATTCCTCCCCAATATTAGCAATATTCTCTTGCTCCTTCACCCTGGGGGAAGTCCCGATAGCTCCCGATAACTCCCGATAGCTATCGGGACGGGAGGGAAGGGGGTAAGTAATATTATGCATAATTGAAAAAACCTCTTTAATTTCCTTGCCCGCTTTTCCTTCCCAATTATAATTGCAAAATTAACTACCTGCAACATATAAAAAACAACAGAATTTTTATCGTTTATCAATATCCCGCTTATCGTTTTACAACAATTTTTTTACCTGAAACGATAATTATTTGCAGGAAGTTCCTGATTTTGTAAATAAAAATAAGGTCTCCAATCTATTGCATATTGTCAAACAATCATTATCTTTGCACCCGAATAGAGGGGAATTTGAGACCTAGGGGACAAAAGTCCCCTATTTTATTATCAGTTTCAGCGGATGACGGACAAGAACAGGATAGAGGAATTGATCAGGGAGCACATCAGCGGCACATCGATGTTTATCGTGTCGGTAAAGGTCAGTGCATCCAACAGGATTACCGTGCTTGTTGACACCCGGGAGGGAATAACAATCGATGAATGCGCCCTTCTGCACCGTCATATCGAGAAAGCTCTCGACCGTGATTCTGAGGATTTTGAACTGCTGGTATCATCGCCGGGGCTGGATTCTCCCTTCACGGTGATTGAGCAGTACTACAAGAACGAAGGAAAGAAGGTTGCCGTCGTCGACAATGAGGGAGAAAAATACACGGGGATCCTTAAAAATGTTACCGGCGGAGGCTTCGACCTCGAAACGGAAGTGAAGATCAAGGGAGCGGGAAAAGAAAAAAAGGACATCCCGTTCAACTTCGATCAGGTGAAAGCGACAAAAATTGTCCTAACAATATAATAACATCAAGAAGATTTCGAAAGATGGAAAATATCAATTTGATCGATACCTTTTCAGAATTCAAAGAGCTCAAGAATATTGACCGTCCAACCATGATGAGCGTTCTTGAAGACGTTTTCAGGAACATACTTGCCAAGAAATACGGTTCAGCCGACAATTTCGACATCATTGTCAATATCGACAAGGGTGATTTTGAGATATGGAGGAACAGGGTGGTTGTGGACGACGAGGAAATGGTTGATCCCAACCTGCAGATACCCTTGTCAAAGGCCAAGGAGATAGACGAGGATTACGAGGTGGGTGAGGAAGTATCGGATGAAGTCAGATTTCACGATTTCGGACGCAGGGCAATCCTGTCGCTAAGGCAGAACCTGACAGCAAGGATTCTCGATCTCGAGAAAAACAACATCTACATGAAGTACAAGGACAGGATCGGTGAAATAGTAACCGGCGAAGTATACCAGGTCTGGAAGAGGGAGATCCTTGTGCTTGATGACGACGGCAATGAACTGATAATTCCGAAAAACGAACAGATCCCTTCCGATCACTTCCGTAAAGGCGATTCCGTCCGTGCCGTCGTGATCAAGGTTGAAATGAGAAACAACACTCCTTTCATCATACTCAGCCGTACCTCTCCCGTATTCCTCGAAAGACTGTTCGAACTTGAGGTGCCTGAGATATTCGACGGCCTCATCACTATCAAGAAAATAGTCCGCGTTCCCGGGGAACGTGCCAAGGTGGCAGTGGAATCGTACGACGAAAGGATTGATCCGGTGGGTGCCTGCGTGGGAATGAAAGGTTCAAGGATACATGGCATTGTAAGGGAACTGAGAAACGAGAATATCGATGTTATAAACTACACATCAAATAACCAGCTGTTCATCCAGAGAGCCCTCAGCCCTGCAAAGATAACATCCATAAAACTCAATGAAGAAACAAAAAGAGCCGAGATCTACCTGAAGCCAAATGAGGTGTCGCTCGCGATCGGGAAAGGAGGCCTCAACATAAAGCTTGCCAGTCAGCTGACTGGTTATGAGATTGATGTCTACAGGGAACCGGGAGGAGAGGATGAAGAAGATGTGAACCTCGAAGAATTCAGCGACGAGATAGATGAGTGGATAATCGAGGAACTCAAATCAATAGGATGTGATACGGCAAGAAGCGTTCTGAACCTTTCCATCAACGACCTTGTCAAACGTACCGACCTTGAAGAAGAAACAGTAAGGGATGTTATCGATATCCTTAAAGCCGAATTTGAATAATAATAACTATAATATCCTTTAGAGATTTTAAGAAAGACTGATTACATATCTATGACAGAAGATATTAAGGCAACAAGATTGAGCAAAGCAGCCCGCGTATTCAACGTCGGGATTTCTACTATTGTGGAATTCCTCCACAAGAAGGGGTTTGATCTTGATCCTAATCCAAACACTAAACTGCCTCATGAAGCTTACCTTCTTCTGCTGAAGGAATACAGCGGCGACCTCCACGTCAAAAAGGAGTCGGAGAAGCTGATGCTGAAGGATCTCAACAGGAGAAAGGAGACAGTATCCATCGATGACGTGCCGGGAGCCAGGACCGACGAACAGGACAAGGACGAGGAAGTAATTATAAAGGATACTTCTCCTGTTAAAAAGACCATAGATATAAGGACGGAAATCAAAAAGCCCGACATAAAACTGGTGGGCAAGATCGATCTCGATAAGGCTCTCAGACCAAAGGCTGTACGACCTGCAAAAGCTGCTCCGCCAGAGCCTGAAAAGGAAGCTGAAAGTCCTGCCGAACCGGTACAAAAACCGGCCGCGGAAACAGCAAGCCCCGAAATTGCCGAACCGGTAATGGAGGAAAAAACAAAGTCTCCCATCGACGTGCACATTGTAGGCAAGATCGACCTTGATAAGCTTGCCGGGGAACCCAAAGCTGCAAAAAAAGAGAAAAAGGAAGCTCCCCCCGCCGGAGAAGAAAAGCCACGCAAACAGAAGAAAGAACAAGCCGTTGCAGCAAAGCAGAAGCCGGCCGGAAAGGCTCCACGGACCAAAGATACTGCTGAAGCCGGACAGGAAAAGGTAGCAGCCACGGCCGCTCCGAAACAAAAGGAAGAAAGGAAAATCTTCAAGCAGCCCGTGGAAAAACTCGTGGGTCTTACCGTCGTGGGCAAGATCACCCTACCGGAGGAAGAAAAGAAAAAAACCGGTTACCAGCAGGTCAACGTTGACGGAGAATCCGGCTTCAGACGAAAAAAGAAAAGAAAAAGGATTACCAAGGAGAAAGAAATTGCTCCTGTTGCTAAACCGCTTCCTGCCGACAAGAAAGACCGTCCGGCAAGGAAAACATCTGTAAGGAAGAGAGCTATCCGTACAGAGGTGGATGAAGAGGAAGTACAGAAGCAGATAAAGGAAACCCTCGCACGGCTTACTACCAAGGGAAAATCAAGAGGCTCAAGGTACCGCAGGGAAAAACGCGAACTGATAAGCCAGAAAAACCGTGAGGTAGAAGACAGGATGGAACAGGAAAAAAATATCCTGAAAGTTACGGAATTCGTTTCGGCAAATGAACTTGCCTCAATGATGGACATCCCCGTAACCGATATCATCTCAACCTGTATGAACCTCGGGCTTTTCGTCTCTATAAACCAGAGACTCGATGCTGAAACCCTTGCCCTTCTGGCTGATGAGTTCGGATACAAGATTGAATTCGTAAGTGCCGAACTGCAGGAAACAGTCAGGGAAGAGGAAGACCGGGAGGAGGATCTGCTGCCAAGGCCGCCTATAGTTACGGTTATGGGACATGTTGACCATGGTAAGACAAAACTTCTCGACTATATAAGGCGAACAAACGTGATCGCCGGTGAAGCCGGCGGTATTACTCAGCACATCGGTGCCTACGCCGTTACCCTCGATGACGACCGGCATCTTACATTCCTCGACACTCCCGGCCACGAGGCCTTTACCGCCATGCGTGCCAGGGGAGCACAGATAACGGATATAGCCATCATCGTTGTGGCTGCCGACGATGGGGTCATGCCCCAGACCAAAGAGGCCATAAACCACGCCTCTGCTGCCGGCGTGCCAATAGTGTTTGCAATAAACAAAATTGACAAGCCTACAGCGAATCCTGAAAAGATCAAGGAAGAGCTGGCCGCGATGAACTACCTGGTCGAAGACTGGGGAGGCAAGTACCAGTCGCAGGAGATTTCGGCAAAAAACGGCCTCAATATTGACCTCCTCCTCGAAAAAGTGCTTCTCGAGGCAGAGATGCTCGAACTGAAAGCCAATCCTAATAAAGCGGCGGTTGGAACTGTCATTGAGTCATCACTCGACAAGGGCCGCGGATACACGGCCACGGTGCTGGTGAAAGCTGGCACACTGAGGGTGGGCGACATTATGATCGCGGGAACCAACTTCGGCAATGTCAAAGCTATGTACAATGAAAGAGGAGGCAGAATTGATGAAGTGGGTCCTTCCTCTCCCGCTCTCGTTCTCGGACTGAACGGAGCACCACAGGCAGGCGACAAGTTCAATGTAATGGAAAGCGAACGTGAAGCCAAGGACATAACCAACAAGAGAGCCCAGCTCCAGAGGGAACAGGGATTGCGTACACAGAAACATATCACGCTCGATGAGATAGGACGCCGTATCGCTATCGGGAATTTCCAGGAACTGAATATCATAGTGAAAGGAGACGTCGACGGATCGGTGGAAGCTCTCAGCGATTCGCTTATCAAGCTTTCAACTCCAGAGATTCAGCTTAACATCATCCATAAGGCAGTAGGTCAGATCTCCGAGTCGGACATCCTCCTGGCTGCAGCATCGAATGCCATTATCGTTGGCTTCCAGGTAAGACCTTCTTTCAACGCGCGTAAGCTTGCCGAAAAGGAGGAAATCGATATCCGTCTCTATTCAATCATCTACGATGCTATCGAAGAGATCAAGGCTGCAATGGAAGGGATGCTTTCACCCGAACTTAAGGAGGAAATCGTTGCCACCCTGGAGGTCAGGGATCTGTTCAGGGTTACCAGGGTCGGAACCGTTGCGGGATGCTACGTCAAGGAGGGCAAAATCACAAGGAATACAAAAATAAGAGTGATACGCGACGGTATCGTGATATACACCGGCGAACTGGGTTCCCTGAAACGCTTCAAGGACGATGTGAAAGAAGTTGTCAGCGGTTATGAGTGCGGCTTGAATATATCAAACTTCAACGACCTCAAGATCGGCGACATCATAGAAGGATACCAGGAAGTGGAGGTCAAAAAGACTTTATAGCAACTCCTGATACTGTTCGGCTGAAAGAAGCGATTCCAGCTCCGCGGAATCGGAAACCCGGATCTTTATCATCCATCCTTCGCCATAAGGATCCTTGTTGATAAGGTCAGGCGAATCGGCCAAAGCCGGGTTAACCTCAAGTATCTCCCCTGTTACTGGCATGAACAGATCGGATACAGTCTTCACAGCTTCTACGGTCCCGAATACCTCTTCCTTATCCAGAGTCTCACCTTCAGTCTCTATCTCAAGGAAAACAATATCCCCAAGTTCACCCTGGGCAAAATCGGTAATCCCTATAAACGCGAATTCTCCTTCTATACGCAGCCACTCGTGGTCTTTGGTATAACGCAAATTTGCCGGTACGTTCATATCTTTGTCTTTAGTGTAAAAATTTCTGATCCTGATAAAGCTCAGCCCAAATTTATTGTTTTTTTTCAAATACCCTTACAGGGCCGACCCTGAAATCTTACTATTGCGCGAGGGTGAATTTCAGACTGAAGCCAAAACTTGTGTTGGATGTAGGAAAGGTGTTTGCCACAAAGGGATTATTCATGTTATGGTCGGCAAATATCTGGAGATTGAAACGGTCGCTCAGTACATAATCGGCCGTTGCTCCCATGGTCATAACCTTGATACCGGCCACGGGCTGATTGACATCCTCAATAAGCTTTCTTGCCACTGTCTTGTTATCCCTGATCGACAGATCAAGCCTTAAGTTCAGATCGCTCTTCAGCGTCTTCTGCGCTCCTCCCGTCTTTACCGTTATCCTGACATCATCAAAACGGTAACCCGCGCCAACTACCAGCTCGTTGATACGGCTGTCGGTTACCTGGTTGCCGGTGAGATTAAGTGATACCGTCCTTGATTTTCTCCATTCAAACCGCGATGTGAGATTGCTCTTCCAGTTCATGTCGACGTTTATCATCGGGCTGAACTGCTCGCTGACGGTCACGGTGTTTATCTCATACTGCTGTATGAAGTTCTTCTGAAGGTCCCTGATACTATTAATCCCGTTGCCATCAACGAAGTAATTAAGGTTGGTGGTATACGACCCGATCTGGTAAACGCTCCTGTACTGATGGGTGATGTTAATGGATCTGAAAAACTTCTGAACGAACTCAAATTTCGAGAAGCCGTCGAATGTTATTCTCCAGTTGGGCATCATCCTGAAAGCCGAAGGGAAGGTCGACAGATCGACCTTATGCGGATCCGATTTAGTATACGCGGCGAAGAAAGCAGGTATCAGAACTTCCCTCGATGTCTTCCCGTAACCGCTCTTGAAACCATCGGTCAGGGGCTGGCCGGTCTCGGGATCAATGTCAGGTTCGTATCCTGGATCCAATTCCCGCCTTGCCTGAGCCCTGCGGTTTGAAATGATCAGGGTATTCTTCTTGAATTCCTCGAAAGTGGCCGATACATAGTTGTTGTCCTTTGATATCTTTTCGAAGGCCGTACCCCACGATATTACCGAGATACTGAAATTTCCGCTGATAACCCTGTTCCTGGTGCTGTCGGGGAAGTTGCCGTTGAAATCGGCGGTATAATAGGAACTTTCATTCTCCAGGAACCTCCTGTCGGCATTGATATCGATCTTCAATCCGGGAAATGGCTCAACAACGCTTCTGATCGACAGATCCCTGCGGCTGTTGTACACTGCAGGTGTGTTGAGCAGGGTGTCGGTTGTAAGCCAGCCGTTCGCCATGGCCTTATCAAAAAATTTCCTGTCGCTCAATCCCAGCATGAAGGGCAGACCCGGGGCTGTTACATTGTTTATCTTCGTTCCGCCAAGGAATTTTGCTTCCGGAAGGAATCCCGGCAGGAACTGGCCCTGCGATGAGGTATAAGTCATACTGACCGACCTGACACCCATCATCGCACGCAGTAAATACTCGCCGGTAACAGTCATGGGATTGCGCTTTTTGGGGACCCTCCCCTCTATTGTCACAAGGGTGCCTTCCACGGCCTCATCGGTAGTGAAATTAACCCTGTTTTCACTGACTATCTCCACATTGCCCCTGACTTCAGAGCCGTCTTTCCTGGTTATAATAACCTTTACGTCTTTTGTCTTTAGATTGTGAACCAGAGGTCTCATTACCTTAGCCCTGAAATTCACATTTTCCCTTGTGAATACCACAGTCCTGTATTCTGTCTGCATCCTTCTGACCGCCCCCGGCCTGGTGTTGTCCTCAACGCTCTTAAGAAACTTCGATTTGGAGTACAGGCTCGCCAGGTTGGCAGTACCCGACAGCGACAGCTCGTTACGGTTCCTGATCGAATTCCCCAGGTTGATGTTCATCGAATCGGGATACAGCGCTCCTGCAAGCCAGGAATAGTCAGATCCGTACCTCGCGGTGGCAGTGACCCACGAAAGCCCCGGAAGCTTGTTTATGGGAACATTGTAGGTCGCGTTGATAAAATGGTTGTAGGAAGTAGTCCTTCCAAAACGCTTGATGTTGTTCATTACCGAATCGCGCCAGTTCTCGTAGTCGCTCTGATACCTCCGGCGGTCGGCGGCCCCTTCCGGCTCATCAATCCTCGCTATATTAGTCGATGTGAAATCGATCTTAAGCTGCCTGGTCAGATCATACTTGACGTCAAACATCCTGGTCCATTCAAAATCCTTCCTGAATGTCGGCGTGATTAGCAGGTTCGGGTTGTTTATATTCCTTGTCTTTACTTCATTGTAATATCTGCCTATATCTGTCCTGAATGAAATACTCTTCGGGAAGGGATAGAAGTTGAAATCCTTTATTATCCTGAATATAGGCGAATTAAGGAATTTGACATTCCTGAACGGCATTATATTCTTTGGCTGGGCTTCATAGTTGTAATTGATTCCTCCCTTATAGTTCCTTTCGAGGTCGATCTCGGTCCTGGTATTGCTCCTGTAAACTTCGTTGAAGGTATAGTTGACACTGAAGTTTGCCAGATCCCATGGCCTGGGCTTCTCTCCCCTTTTGGTAATCCCGGCATTGTTTATCGAGATGGTTTTCCTCCTCGAATAATCCTCCGATATGGTTTTTATTGAATCCCTCGCCTTTTTGTCGGGAGCTTCCTCAAGAGCATCTTTCAGGGTGATGTCGGGATCGAGCGGATTGTACTGAGGCTTTATCCTGGTTTCTGAATAGCCAACATACACCGGAAGTCGTACCCCGGTTTTCTCGGGGAAGAACTTACCCAGCTCCATTGTAGAGGAGATGTCATACTTGAGAACCTCTTCCTTGCTTCTTTCGTTGACCTTTTTGTCGATGCTTCCCCATCCGGGAGTGCTTGCCTGCCCAACAATGTCGATAGTACCCAGGTCGGCAAGCCTGGTCTGCAGATGTGCATTGGCCGCCCATCCCCCGTCTTCCCTGAAATCACTAAGCCTTAACTCGTTCACCCATATTTCAGCCGATTTTGAATCACCATTATCCACGCCCGGATTCCTGGTCTTTATAGGATTCCTGACACCCACCATTATCACCTTTACATTGCTCAGGTTGGGGTTACCGCACACATACACCCTGTTTGAATCGTCCCTGAAGGCAAACACATCGGAAATGCTCAGCGAGGCCCCGCTTTCCTGCAGCCTCCGGTTTCTTTCCTTTTTGGCCTCCTGAAGCACGGTCAGATCGATATTGAAGCTGTTTGCCTCAGGCCATACTATCGCCCTTTCTTCTTCGGAGTCGTTATCATAGCTGCCGGGAGGGGTTAGCTTCAGAGGTATCTCATATTCATAGAAATTCGACTTGTAATCAGACCCCAGCCTTATAAATGCAGTGAGCTCATTATCGTAGAGAGGCTGGCCGGTAAGAGCTTCAGCATGTACCTCCATCCTGAGGCTGCGATACTGCCTGAAATCGAGGTTTACATTCCTGTACGCGGCACGGGCGTCTCCATCGGCAAGATCAAGCACCTTGATGACCATCGATTGTTCGTTGAGCTGCCTGAGCTGGGGATTCTGCGGATCGACAACCCTGTTGAAGCCCGGAGGAAGCACGTAGTTAACCGGCTTCTTGCCCGCGTTATCCTCTATACTTACCGAACTGATCTCAAAAGTGCCGTCCTCAGGCTCGGGAACACTGATCCTCTCGCCGCCCTCCATGAAAGTGAGATTGTATTTTCTCCACTCCGCCCTGACCAGGTTAAGCTCGGCAAACCTCATTATCACCGGATCGTTGAAATTCCTGAGAAACATCCTCATGAACCTTATCGACTTGAAATCGCTGATGACTCCCACGCGTCTCTGATATTCAGTAACCGGTATCCTGAACTGATACCATTTTACCTTCGATTCGGCTCCGTTTGCCATCTTGACCGTAGGCTCTATCTCATCTACTATATAGTTCATACCCACCTTCATGTCTTCGGGTCTCAGGCTTATCTTGTACTGATAATAGCTCTCCGTTTCATTGAGCGTGTTGTCGCGGTTTATATCCTCCATGTCGGGAAGAGTGGAACCGGTTGTGGGATATGATTCTGACGACATCTCGGAAGTTGGCGAGTTGGCTTCCAGTCCGTTATATTTCTTGTACCTGTCGAGTATTCCCAGCTCCTGCATATCGTAATCGGAACCCCTGAAATAGTGAAAGTCATCGTTCGACGGATCCTTCAGCAGCTCAGTGTAGGCTTCAGGACTGAGGATGCCTTCAGCCTTTTGGAGGTAATCCGCGAAGAACACCCGTTCATCCTCGTTCCTGAGTCCGTCAAGACCAACGTCCTGGTACATTCTCGACTCTGAATTGTTGTCAAAGGCATGAACCACCGACTGCACCGTGGGAACCCTTCCCCAGGCCGTCGAATCAACATTCTGAAGATCAGGTGAGCCGGGAAGCCCGTTCTCAAAACTCTTCCGCGAGTCCTTGAGAATGTCTTCCGAGATATTACCGAGGTTAAAGTAAAGGTCGCCGCCCTGGTGTGAGGGATCCTCAACAAAGGGGTCCATCATCCAGAATTCTATATACTGGATATTTGCCGTTTCAAAATCGCTGGTTAAAACCTCCCTCATCATGCCTCCCCATCTCGACTGAGGGTCGTTGAGCAGGCCGGAGGAGTTCATACCGCGCGACAGGGGACCCGGATAGGTATCATAGTTGTAGGGACCCCTCTCTCCCGGGTAATATGCAACGTTAAGCACCGATAAGGTAGTCGGGATCCCGCTGGTGCTTTCCCTGTTAGGGAAAATCTCATTTTCATATACCTCCCTTACAAAATGGCTCGACTGCGTGGAAGCATCCTGCTTGATGTGCCCGGGTGTCGAGGAACCGTTTCTCAGAAACAAGGGGTCGATAACGTACCACGAGATCTTAGCCCTGTTGTATCCGCTGGCAAGATTGTTGTTGAGGGAAGCTTCGGGGAACAGCTGATCCTGGCCTTGCGGGATGCTTGAAATTGACCAGGCATTGAAAGATTTAAGGTCGAGCGGGATCTCACTCGACTCAAAATCATCAATATAAGAGTTGCCTGCACTTGAGATTGCGCGTGAATGGCCAGGAATCAGCTCTGCAAATTCCCCGTTGAATGAAATGCTTGACGGTGTTTTTGTATCAAGAAGAGGGATTTTGTCAATGAGTTTTGTCAGAAACTGCGACTGCCCCCTGTATGATGTATTCAGCCCCCAGATAGTATTCGAAATCGGCTCTTCACCGAAATTGACCTTCTGGGTATATGGTCGTTCATTAAGGTGCAACAGCGTTGCACCCACGTTGAAATTATCCGAGATCCTGTAATCGAGATGAGTCCCTACCAGGGTTTTGGTCTGGAAGCCGAAAAACTGGTTGCTCTCGAGCGAAACCTGGATGGGAGTATTCGATTCAATAAGGGCCGAGTTGATGATCGTCACAACACCCATGTTGTAATCGACCGTGTAATCAGCGTTTTCGGTAAGGGTAACCCCGCCGGCGGTTACTATTATTGACCCGGCAGGAATATTGGTGGCATTGAGCCTTATCTCCGAACCGGATTCCGACGAATATTGCCCAGTCATCTTGAACTTGTTCCTCTCGGCCATCTGCCGGGCAAGTGTCTGCGTAGAATCGTAAAGCTCCTGGAAGACATACTTTGCAGCTATCTGATTGTCGCCAATCTGTTTCTTAAGATAACTGCCGAAAGGCTCAAGCACCGGGAAGATTATCTTACCCCTGCTTACATTGATGGTGACTCCGTCGATAAAGTCAAAATACCCGTCGGGCTGACGGTCCTGCTGACTGTTGAGATTATCGAGGCCAAGAACCTGAAGAAGTACTTTGTTTGCTATCCTTCCCTCGGGCAGGTAATTGATGGCATTCCCCGTCTTGTCATCTTCATAGAGAATATTAAGCTGGAAATCACCCCTTTCGAGCCTTCCTGAACCAAGAGAATAGATATTCTTCATCATCAGGTCCCAGGTAGGGTACTTCGGACTGAGAGTTGTACCCTTGATCAGTTTCAGGGCAAGAGCCTGCGGGGCCGTTATACCATCGGTCGAAAACTCTCCCACCTTGTAAACCTGGCCGTTCAGGGTGTACTCAAAAGCAACGGCGAGAACTTCATCGGTATTAAGTGCGGTATTCAGCGATATATATCCAAGCATGGGGTTCAGGGTGTATTCCCTGTCATTCAGCTTCCTTGCATTTTCTATCTTCTCATAGTCGCGTCCAATCTGAAAGCCCGGGTACAAGGTAGAAAAGACATTGATAACCTGGTCAACATCCCTCATCCCGGAATAATTTGTTTGAAGCTGGTTGTAAAGCTGGTTGGCCGCGTTGTCAGGAAAGATCGGGGCTCCCGGCGGGGCCTGGAACTCAGGGACCCTGTTATAAATATGGCTGCTGTTCTCGGCAAGGTCGGAAAAGGCCACTATGTTCCTTGTCTCATCATAACTGCTTGTCTTGTTTGTTATCCATACTTCTATCCTGGTGATATTCAGACCGGAACTTACTGCAGGCAGGTTTTTCAGGGCGTCGTCGTAAATATCCCTGAAATAATGTGCAAGGAAAAAGTGCCGGTTGGCCTCATAGTCGTCAGCATATATCTCAAACTCGCTCAACTGGGCTCCTCCCTTGACCGAAATGGTTGATGTTTCGCCCTTCTGCTGCGACAGCACGGTGGTCATATTCAGCCTGCCAAACTGCATCTCTGTCTTGAGCCCAAAAAGGCTGTAGCTTCCGGTGATAAGCGTTCCGGGCAGAGGCAGGGTTACATCACCCACTTCTATCTTCTTGATTATCTCGTCTTCCTTGCCCGAATACTGAAGCTTTGTACGGTTCTCAAATTCAAACATGGCGTCGGTGTTGTAATTGACGCCCAGCTGCATCTTGTCACCGATCGTTCCGGTAACATTCATCTGGATCTTCTCCTTGAAGTCGAAGGTTGGAATGGTCCTGAGTTTCTCGGAAAGAGTCGGGTTCTGAGTTCTTGAAATGTTTATGCCGAAAACCAGCTCTGCCGATCCCTGCGGAACAATGTTTATCACGTTGCTCCCAAAGACCTTGTCGAAAGTGGCTCCGCCAATCTCCAGCTGGGGTATCAGGCCTGATCTGAAACCCGATGTCTCACCTCTTATCCTCGATTGCCAGTACTCCCTCATCCCCTTGTTGAACTGATAATTACGGTATTCTTCCGGAGACATGTATACCGGATTCCTGTAATTGAACGATCCCACCTTCTGGAAGATCATGTATTCGTTCTTGTCGGGATCATAAACTGCGCCCGAAATGATGTTCGAAGGATTATTGAGGAAAAAAGCCGACCGGGATGATACATCATAAGGATTACCCGAAACATCCTGCAGCCTGAGGGGTGATCTGAGCGTGGTATCGGGAAGTGATGCCGGGACTGATATCTGACTATTTACTTCGGTTGATATAAAAAGCAATGAAGTGAATAATACAAAATATATAAATTTCAGCAGATCTTTATATGATATCCCTGATCCCAAATGAGAAAAATATTCTTATTTACAGGCTTTTAAGTGCTCTCTTGATCAGTTCCTCAACTGTCAGGTCTTTTTCATCCCTGATGATCCTGTCGAGTACCTTCAAAACAGCGCTCTTGCCAAACCCAAGCATCACTAAAGCTGATAACGCCTCTTCACGTTTGGTATTGTCTGTAAATACAAATATTTCACCTGTTCCGGTCGGTTTTCCGACCTTGTCCTTAAGATCAACTATTATTCTTTGTGCGGTCTTCAGCCCTATACCCTTAACTCCCTTGAGGATATTGACATCTGCACCTAAAATTGCCTTTTCGAGCTCGTGGTGGGTGAGCGATGAGAGCATCATTCTGGCAGTGGCGGCACCCACCCCCGACACGGTAATCAGCAGCCTGAACATTTCTCTTTCCTCCCTGTCGGAAAAACCATAAAGCTGATGGCTGTCCTCCCTGATTACCTCATGTACAAGCAGCTTGCATTCGGTTTTTCCCTCAAGCCGCGAATAGGTTGTCAGCGAGATATTGGCAAACCAGCCTATCCCCCCGTTGTCGATGATAATATAAGCTGGCGTCAGTTCCGCTATCCTGCCTGTAATATAATCTATCATAAATGTTAATCGGAGTTAGGGATTTCCGGAGGAAGCTCATCGACCCTGTCGGTAAGGATCTCTATATCCTGGTGTTTCAGGGGATTCCGGCTTATCTCGGCATAAAGCTGCCTGTTCCTGAAAATATCGCGGGCAAGAAACAAGGCATGGCGGAATGAGCTTTCGGATGCTTCTCCCTTACCGGCTATCTGATATGCTGTACCATGAACGGGAGAGGTCCTTACAAAAGGCAGCCCGGCCGTGAAATTGACTCCCGTATCAAACGACAAAGCCTTGAAAGGAGCAAGTCCCTGGTCGTGATACATTGCCAGTATAGCGTCAAACTTCGCGAATGAACCTGAACCGAAAAACCCGTCGGCCGGGAAAGGACCGAATGCAAGAATATTATCCCGTACAACCTGCTGGATAGCAGGAACAATGATGTCTTCCTCCTCCCTCCCGATAAGGGAATTGTCGCCCGCGTGCGGATTCAGCCCGAGAACCGCTATCCTTGGCTTGCGAATCCCAAAGTCGACAATCAGCGACTGATTCATAAGTTTTATTTTCTTAATAAGAAGACCGGCGGTTATAAGTCCCGGGACTTCCCTGAGAGGCACATGACCTGTTGCCACTCCTATCCTGAGGCTTTCACTTACCAGAAACATCAGAACATCATCAACTTCCGCCTTTTCCATCAGATATTCCGTGTGACCGCGGAAGTGGAAATCGTCCGACTGTATGCTGTTCTTATCGATAGGAGCTGTAACGAGTACATCCACCTTTCCGCTCATCAGGTCGGCGACAGCTTTCTCGAGTGAGGCAAACGCGGCTTCTCCAGCCTGGGCAGTCGATTTCCCCAGCTCAACCCTTACATTATCGTCGAGACAATTAATCAGGTTGGCCTTCTGATGATGGGCTTCCTCGGCCGACCTGATATTATTGAAACTGAAATTACCAATATTCAGGGCTTTGCGGTGATATGCCGCCACCTTGGGAGAGCCATAGACTACCGGAACACAGTAGTCGTTGATCTCCGTGTCCATAAGGGTTTTGATAATGACTTCATACCCGATGCCATTAATATCACCATGGGATATCCCTGCAACTATCTTTTTTCCGTTCATTATTTATTGGTTTTTTTAGTTAAAACGGAGACATACTTCCTCAGAAACTCCGCGAGCAGCCTGGCGCCCGTGCCTGGGCCATCCTTAAGCCTGTAATAGTCATCCTTCTTAAGCAGACCCGGACCGGCAATATCCAGATGGATAAGCGGGTATTCGGCAAATCGTTCAAGGAACTTGCCGGCGGTAATGGCTCCGGCTTCCCTGCCTCCTATATTCTTTACATCGGCAATATCCGATTTGATAAGTTCGCCGTATTCATCCCAGAAAGGCAGTTCGGCAGTCCTCTCATACACCTCGTTGCCCGCCTCCTCCAGCAAGCTGAAATATTTCCTGTCGGCATTCCCCATAACGGCAACTGCCTGTATTCCAAAAGTCATTGCAGCCGAACCCGTAAGAGTCGCGACATCTATTATCAGTTCGGGCCTGTATAAGGAAGCATAGCTGATGGCATCGGCAAGCAGGAGTCGTCCCTCGGCATCGGTGTTGGCAACCTCAACCGTCATCTTGTTGAACATGGTAATGATATCACCCTGGGTATAGGCATTGCCACCCGGACGATTGTCAGTGGCAGGAACGAGACCGACAACATGAACCGGCAGCTTGGCCCTGGCAATGGTGCGCATCGCTCCCGTGACGGCAGCAGCGCCTGCCATGTCTCCCTTCATGTTCTCCATATAGTCACCGGGTTTGAGATTAAGTCCGCCGGTGTCATACACAATCCCCTTACCAACAAGCACAACAGGATTCCTGTTAAGTGCTTCTTCAGGCTTCCATTCCAGAATGCAGAAAACCGGAGGATCAACGCTTCCCCTGTTCACAGCCAGAAGCCCTCCCATCTTTAGGGCTTCAATCCTGCCCTTGTTAAGAATCTCAACACTGAATCCCGAATCTTCCCCTATCCGCCTTATTTCATCAGCCAGCGCCGGAGCATTCAGATGGTTAACAGGTTCATTGATGAGATTCCTGATCAGCCATACCGAAGCGGTGATATCAGCAAGCCATTTAATCTCATCATCATCAGGACCTTCGTAAAAAAGTATTTTTGAGGGATAAGCGGCTTTGTCCTTTTCGGCGACTGAAGTCTTGTATTTGTCGAACGAATAGAAACTCAGAAGAAGGCCTTCGGCAAAAGCGGATACCGCTCCCGCGAAAGTCTTATGGCCGGCAATAACAAGCGAATCATGCTTGTTCGATTTTATCACTTTCCTCAGATTGAAAGCCATCTTGCGAAGCTCTTCCTTCTTCCTGTATTCCGGATACGAGTCCTTAATCCTGACTATATACGTTTGCTTGAAATATGAGTTAACAACTACATACTCTTCATCCGCCTGAAGCTGCTTGAGAGCATAATCCTTCTCCGCTGCTGACAGGGTCAGCCATCCGGGAAGTCCGTTTTCTCCAGTGATGCAAATAACCGACTGATCGGGAGCTATTTGTGAAATCCTGTGTAATTCGGGTAGTTTCGACATACGCGGAAATTTTTGAAACAGTAAAGTTAATTAAATTATTCATTGCATATTTTGCAAAGAATTACATTTGCCGGACCTGCTTGTACTTCACCCGGAATTCTTAAAATATGGAACTTGACTACCTGTATAAAAAGGCCCTCGACCTCATGCCCCTGTCTGTTGAAGAGGGAACCTTCCTCTATCGGCATGCACCGTACGGGGAGTTGATCTATATAGGGGATACATTGCGACAGATTCATGTGCCGGGGAAAAATGCCGGATGGATGATCGACAGAAATGTCAATTTAACAAATATATGCTTCTCCCGTTGTAAGTTCTGCAATTTCTGCCGCCGTAAGGACGATCCCGATGCCTACGTGACAACTATCGGGGATTACAAAAGGAAGATAGATGAGCTGTATTCTCTGGGCGGCGACCAGATACTTCTCCAGGGGGGAATGAATCCCGATCTGGGACTGGATTTTTACACGGGGCTGTTCACACGGTTGAAGGAACTCTATCCCTCTCTTAAACTGCATGCACTGGGTCCCCCCGAAATAGTATATCTGTCAAAAAAGGAAAAGCTGCCGTACGGGACTGTCCTGGAACGGCTTTTGGAAGCAGGACTAGACTCTCTGCCTGGAGCCGGAGCGGAAATCCTGTCCGACAGGGTGAGAAAGATTGTATCCCCGGCCAAGGCAACAACGGATGAATGGCTCGGAGTGATGCGCGAAGCCCACAGGATGAACCTGCCCACCTCTGCCACAATGATGTACGGTCATGTTGAAACAACTACAGAAAGAATCGAACATCTTGTAAGGCTGAGGGAGCTGCAGGAAAAAAGGCCGGAAGGAAGCTACGGTTTCATTGCCTTCATCCCCTGGCCTTTTCAGGATGAGGGAACACTGCTCGCCGGGAGACATGGAATAAAAAGCAGCTACACTGCACCGGATTATATCAGGCTGATTGCTATCAGCAGGATTATGCTCAACAATATTACAAATCTACAGTCGTCGCTTCTGACCGTGGGGAAAGAAGTTGCAATCCTTTCGCTTCACGCCGGGGCAAACGACCTCGGATCAATAATGATTGAGGAAAACGTGGTCAGCTCGGCAGGATCAGATAACCGCTTCGATGCGGAAGAGATTCAGGCTGTCATAAAGGAAGCAGGCTATGTTCCGGTGAGGAGGAACCAGAAATACGAAACGGTATAAGAAGCACAGGGCTTGCTCCCTGCGGTCGCTGTCATGCAAGTCGTGCAAGTCGTGCAAGTCGTGCAGGTCTCTTATAATGAGGCTTTAGCGAAGGTTGTATCGGGAGGATCCCCTCCACCGGAGAGCCTGCCCCGCCCTAAGCGGGGGGTGGGTTTTGGCTCAGAGCACAGTGACAGGTCTCGCAAGACCATATACAAAAAAAGGGCTGTGTTCCAGCCCTAATATACCTTAGTAAGGATTAAAAAAATCCTATTTCGTAGCTTCTTTCTCGCTGTCGGAATCAACTTTTGAAGCTTTCTTAAATTCCTTCATGCCCTGACCGATACCTTTCATCAGTTCGGGAATCTTACGGCCGCCGAACAAAAGCACAACAACAAGCAAAATAAGAATTATCTCAGTTAAACCTATCCTTCCCATTTCTTTAATTTTTTTAATTTATGCAAAGTTATAAAAATACTGTGTCTTTACACCCGGAATCGAAAATAAATCTTAATTCCTTATAAGTCTCATTATATCATTCCCGTTGGCCAGGATTAACAGGCCAAGTAGTATTAGCATCCCGGTTATCTGTGCATATTCCAGGAATTTGTCACTTGGTTTCCTTCCGGTAATCACTTCGTAAAGCAGGAACATAACATGTCCGCCGTCAAGAGCCGGAATGGGAAGTATGTTCATAACGGCGAGTATAATTGAGAGAAGAGCTGTCAGGTTCCAGAACGACTGCCAATCCCATACCCCGGGAAAGATGCTCCCGATGGTAATGAATCCTCCAAGCGACTCATATGCTTTCGTGTGCTTTGAGAATATAACCCTGAACTGCTTGACATAGTCGCCGATAGTCTTGAAGCCTTTGGTAATCCCGGCAGGTATTGAAGCAAGGAACCCGTAATTCACCGTTTTCAGCTCGAAGATTTGCGCATAGGTACGGGAGCTTCCGACTCCCAGTGTGCCATTTTCGGTAAGCACAACCGGAATATCGACCCTGTTCCCGTCCCTTATTGCATTCACCGTTACCTCCTTGTCCCGGTTCCGGGAAAGATAGGCCTGGAATTCATCAAACCACTGGAAATCATTGCCGTCAATGCCTGTGAATTCGTCGCCTTCAACCACACCTGCAAGCTTGGCAGGCGATTCCTTGGCGAATCCCGAAACAACATAGGGCCTGAAAGGAGTTCTTGGCTCCAGACGTCCTTCTCCCTTAAGCATCCTGGCAATGAACTCAACCGGTATGGGCAGGCTGATGATCTCACCGTTTCGCTCAACCTGTATGGTCTCACGGTCGTTGAGTATTATGTCTGCAGCTATCTCATTGAAATTCTCTATCTTGACATTGTCAACCGAGACGATCATGTCTCCATTCCGGAGGCCGATTGAATAGCCGGCCGAGTCGGTAACGATACCATACTTTACGTTTGCAGTAGGAAGGTAAGTCTCTCCCCACGCGTAAAGTACCCCGACGTAAATTATAAGGGCTGAGATGAAATTAAAGATGACGCCGGCCGTCATGATCAGCAGTCTCTGACCGGCTGGCTTCGACCGGAACTCCCACGGCTGGGGAGGCTGTTTCATCTGTTCCTTGTCCATCGACTCATCAATCATTCCGGATATCTTCACGTAACCCCCCAGTGGAAGCCAGCCTATTCCGTATTCTGTCTCTCCTATCTTCTTTTTAAAAAGCGAAAACCAGGGATCGAAGAAGAGATAGAACTTCTCAACCCTTGTTTTGAAGAGCTTGGCAAACAGGAAATGTCCGAACTCGTGGACAATAACAATTATTGAAAGACTCAGTAAAAACTGAAGTATCTTGATTAATACGGTCATGATCGTTTACATAGTTCGTTAATATAATTCCGGGCTTCGTTTCTGGCCATAGAATTGGTGGTCTCCAGAAATCCGAGTCCGGGTGAAGCCAGGTATTCCGTTTTCTCCATGGTATGCTCCACCACATCCGACATCTGCAGAAATCCTATCCTTCCGGCCAGGAAAGCATTGACGGCCACTTCATTAGCCGCATTCAGGATACAGGGCATATTCCCGCCTTCATTCAGGGCATGGTATGCCAGCCTAAGGTTACGGAACCTGTTAAGATCGGGAGAAAAGAACGACAGCGTGCTGCACCGGCTGAGATCTAGTTTTGGAAGATCAGATGTGAACCTGTCGGGATAACTCAGTGAATACAATATAGGAACCCGCATATCCGGCATCCCCATCTGGGCCTTCACCGATCCGTCGGCGAAGTGAACCATCGAATGGATTATGGACTGAGGATGGATTATCACTTCAATTTTTTCAGGGGGAATATCAAACAACCATCGTGCCTCTATTACCTCAAGACCCTTGTTCATGAGTGATGCCGAATCGATGGTCACCTTATTACCCATTTGCCAGTTTGGATGCTTAAGGGCTTCCTGGGGCTTCACATTTTCAAGCATCTCCATTGTGTGATTCAGGAAAGGGCCTCCCGAGGCGGTAAGGGTGATTCTTTCAACAGGATTGCCCATTTCTCCTGCAAGGCACTGAAATATGGCGGAGTGTTCAGAATCGACCGGGATGATCCTGCTTCCCGATTCCTTGACAAGCTTCTTTATTATTTCACCCGCGATAACAAGGGTTTCCTTGTTTGCAAGGGCAATCCTCTTGCCCGCCTTTATGGCCGAAATGGCAGGTCTAAGCCCGGAATAGCCAACCATGGCTGCAACAACCAGATCGATATTGGAAGCTCTTACAACCTGTTCAATAGCTTCATCTCCGGCATAAACCTTGATCGGGTAGTCCCTCAGGGCTTCCCTTAGCCTCTGATAATGCGACTGGTCGCCAATGACAACTGCATTGGGCTGCCATGTAATCGCCTGCTGGGTCAGCAGTTTTATATTGGAGCCTGCAGTCAGAACTTCAACCGAAAACTCACCGGGATATCTGGATATGACATCCAGGGTCTGGGTGCCAATCGAGCCCGTCGATCCGAGTAAGGCAATTTTCTTTGGCATAGGAACCCTGATATTAGAAGATAACGTATTTTTCCGGATCAAGCGGGCTCCCCTTGTACCAAATCTCAAAATGAAGATGGGGTCCGGATGTATAAATCTCGCCCGAGTTGCCCACAACCGCTATTGCTTCACCTGTTCTGACCAGATCACCCGTTTCCTTCAGCAGTGAGGCATTATGCTTGTATATCGATACAATATTGTTCGCGTGCTGGATCTCAATAACATATCCCGTTTCCCTCGTCCAGCCGGTAAAAATAACAGTGCCGGCAAGGGCTGCATCCACCTGCGCCTTGGGCCGGGTGACTATGTCGGTGCCGAAATGCCTTTTTGCCTGATCAAATTTGCCAGACACGATGCCCCTTACCGGAGGGAAGAAATGAAGACTGGCAAGGCTTGTTTCATATTCAGTGACCTGATTCTGGGATATGCTGTACCTGCTTTCCGTTTCAACCTGAACTCTCAGTGCCGAATCTTCAGGTGAGCTTCGGAAAGAGATATTGTTGTAGTTGGCGGTGGTATCGCGCAAAACCATTGAACTGGCCGGCCTTTCACCGGCAATAATGGCATTCAGGTTCTCAAAATAATGATCCCTGAGGGCAAGTTCCCTTTCAAGCGAATCGAGCCTGATGGCATTAAGTAGAATATCCCGGCGCATTGTCACATCGGGGTATCCGGGAATCAACTCCCTCAGGTTCGTGAAAGAAATAAGAGATGCAGTTGCAATGATTATGAAGAAGACCACGAAGAAAACAAGCAGGAAAGCATTGTACCTGGTCAGCTTTATCCTCCATAGCTCTTCAAAGGTTGTATCATTGGTCACGGCAAATTTGAACTTGTCGCGCCAGTTGGTTTTCTTCTTATCGTTTTTAGCCATATTTACTTAATGATTGCCTGCAAAGATAACAAACCTCAGACAACCTTGACAGCTTTGTCTTCACTTTGCCACAAACCATGCTTTGAACAGACCGACATCGCGCACAGATTCATCGATACGTCAGGCGCTACTATATGAAAATCAATTTCAAAATGGCCCGGCAGGTTGCCGTATACGCCCGGTGTGTAACGGGCCTCGGCAAGAAGTGTCTCACGGTTCCAGAGCTGTATGAGGATTATTGAATGGTCGTACTCATCAGGGTGGGGATATTCGTTCCCGATTCTGACCTTTACAACAAATTTTTCACCTCTTTTTACTTCATCGGCACATATTACGTAAGGCATATGACGGTCGAGATAATCACGTTTCTGTTCTTTCTCTTCCTTTTCTATATTCAGTGCTTGAAATACTCGCGGCATGTTGTTTTTTGTTTGATTAACAGGCAAAAATAATTCTTATTACATTTTAATTTGCCATTTCCCGGAGAAATATTATCTTTGCACGCACATATTGCGGGGTGGAGCAGTGGTAGCTCGTTGGGCTCATAACCCAAAGGTCGGAGGTTCGAATCCTCCCTCCGCTACAAGGAAAAAGCCCTGTCGCGTTAGCGGCAGGCTTTTTTATTTCGAGCCGGACATCAAACGTCAGTTTGAATGTCCGGTGAAGAAATAAAAAAGCATGGCAGCCGACGCAGGAGGCTGACAGGGATTTTTCCTTGTTAAGCACTCCCCCCGAGGATCATGTAAATAATCCTCCCCCACTGACGCAAACAAAAACCCCGGCAGCCGACACGGGAGGCTGACAGGGATTTTTCCTTGTTAAGCACTCCCCCTTGAGGATCATGCAAATAATCCTCCCCCACTGATACAAACAAAACCCCCAGGCAGCCGACACGGGAGGCTGACAGGGATTTTTCCTTGTTAAGCACTCCCCCTTGAGGATCATGCAAATAATCCCTCCGCTACAAATAACTCTCTTAACGTATTGTTGTTAAGTTATTGGTGTTCTACATCAACGGTTTCACAATACATGTCTTCATCTCTATGGATTTAATTATGTTGATACAGGATACTTATCGTATACACAGTAACACATTTCATTCTCCAGTATTATCTCCCTTCCAGATTCAGGCTTGCAAAATGAGCAATAAGAAGATTCATCTATTATCATAATAACGTTTCATTTTTTAGATTTCATTCATTATAGCCTCTGTTTGATATCAAATATTCGCAACTAGTTTGGAGTTGTTGTAATGCTGTTTCATGCCAAGAATTGAATGGATTATTGCCTAAGAAATGAAGGTTATTAAACTTACCTTAAAGGTAGGTATAAAAATTAAGAAGTTCTTTAAAGATTATGGTGGAAAAGGTGAATTGCAGATTACCATAAGTAAAATGTCCCCTGCAAACTAAATGCAGAAACAAAAATCTCCAACAGTTCTGTTAATAGTCCTAATTATTTGAGGGGGGCTGATTTGGATTCCCGAAAGAGGGTTTCTTTTCCTCAAGCTTCAATCGTTGTTCTCTTTTACCTATAACAAAAACCGTAGCAAGAGAAATTACTGTGCTTCCACCCAGAACACATGCAACAGCTTCATGTCCAAACATAGCCAGAACAACAGCTGCACCTAAAGTAAAAAAAGCTATAATTAATCCAAATAGTTGTCCTCGGCTTGACTGTTTTACCTGTCCTGCTATCACGGTTTCCTCAATCTTAATTCTATGGTTGGATTGATTCTCCGCCATCCTCATAATTCTATCCGCCCCATCAGGTATAATTTGATTGTATTTCTCCAATGCTTCAGGAGCAGGTATGGGGCCGCTATAAGATTGATAGGAAGAAACAATAATTGACTTAATCTTCCGCTGTTCTTCCTGCGAAAGTTTTCTAAGGATTGGTTTTAACTCGTCGGGAACAGCTTGATCAGGAATTGAGGATTCAATACCCTGATCATTGGTGTGTTTTAAATCCTTTCTAAGAGCCATTATTTAAAATGGTAAAACGAGTTGTTTGTGGTTTTCCTTCTCGTATCCTGAAATGGCTTGCTTAATATCTTCACCAATTATCTGCCAATCAGACGCTATTGCAATTTCATCAGCTTCTTCAGGTGTACGAGAATAATTGTATTCAAAATAGTTACCTGCCAGATTAAATACACTGCCCATCCCAATGACAAAGGAGTTCGCTGTCAAAAAATCCGTTTGGTACATATTTTTTTTGTTCATAATAATGTAAAGTATCAGAATAATATAACGTAAAAAGAGATGAGATGTTCTTTAACTAGTTTCCTCCTGTGCAGATTATTGTTAATAACACCTACTAAGATATTAAGAATTTTCAAACAAATAAAATGCATTTTGAACGAAAAGACACAAATATCACATTTTTATCAATACAAAACAATTCTTATGCCATATTGGAGCCTATCAGAATTACTTCTCCAAGTTTAAGAATTTTCCCATATCTCTTATTAACTCATGGTTCGATATTTCAAACCTCTTGTCTGCAATCAAAACCCCCAGGCAGCCGACACGGGACATATCAGACCATGATTTTATGATTAAACCAGTGATTTTGTTTCGAAGTTTTAACTTCAACGCCATAATATTTCTTTGCAATTATATCAGGGAATCTTTGACCAGATATAAGTTCAATCGAATCTTCAAATGGTGTTCCTTTTGCTGTTTGAGTCATTACATCTGCAACCACACCTTCCAGTTTGTTGCCCAAATATGAAAGGTATGTCTTTGGGCTTTTAGTTGCTTCTGCTTTAAGATACTTTACAGTATCATCCAGTAAAGATTGGAATACTTCCTTGCTTGGTGTGGAATTTACTGATACTACCATTGTTATCTTTATTAAAATATGCGAATTAAGAGTTGAAATAGAATAAGTTATTAACATATAAATACCTGAATGTCAATAAAATAAGTGATTTTTATTTGATTAAAACCTTGGGAATCAGTATATTAATGGATATATCTCACTTTAT
>Ga0255346_1002256_pt1 | contig 24841 bp, 10 predicted proteins | sample wastewater_treat_FD_194410 | JGI IMG/M metagenome (GOLD analysis project Ga0255346, IMG submission 194410) | Wastewater microbial communities from Lulu Island WWTP, Vancouver, Canada - plant22 | ecosystem: Engineered > WWTP > Wastewater > Unclassified | place: Canada: Vancouver, British Columbia...
GGCGGTAACGACAATATGGCAGGCTTCTTCCGTGATTCCGTTAACCAGTCTCTTGTCGGCGACAGAGATATGGCTACTCAGGCAACAAGCGAGTGCATCCTCTTTATCGACGGCGAATTCTGGGGAATCTACCAGCTTACCGAGAAGTATAACTCAGACTACTTCAAGTCTCACTACGGCATCAAGAAGAACGACGTTGCCTACGTGAAAAACAACAACCTCGAAGAAGGAAGCAATCAGGATCTCACCGACTGGAATAACCTTCTCAGCGAGATCTCAAGAGCAGACATGACAAGCGATGCTGCATACCAGCAGATCAGCCAGAAGCTTGATATCCAGAGCTTCATCGATTACTTTGCTGCTCAGATATACTGGGGCAACCATGACTGGCCAAACAACAACACAGCTGCATGGCGTTCTAATGCAGTTGATCCCGAAAATCCTTATGCTGACGGCAAGTGGCGCATGGTTCTGTTTGATACAGAGTACAGCGCTAACCTTGCTGACAAGGTAAACGAAGTTGGTCCTACATTCAACAGCTTCAGCCAGTTCGGCGGCGGAGGCGGCTGGGGCGGCTTCATGGGAGGCGGCGGTTCTCTCAGCGGCGCATTCACTGCACTCATGAAGAACGCTGAATTCAAGAAGCAGTTTGAACTCAGCTTCATGGATATGGCTAACTATAACTTTGATACCAAGAAGACCACAGAAGCTATCAATTACTACAAGGGATTCAAGGAGCAGATCGTTGATACTTACGCTCGTTTCCCTTCTTCCAAGAATATCCGCAACGCATCTACATTCGATGAGGACTATCAGCTTCTTGAAACTTTCTATAATACAAGATACGGCAACATCACAAGTATGATGAAGAGCTACATGGGTCTCACAGGCAGCCTGGCAACCGTATCCATCAGCAATGACGGAAGCAAGGGCTCAGTTAAGTTCAACACCATCGTTCTTGACGATTCTCTCTCATCATGGAGCGGAAAATACTACACAGATTATCCTGTTACTGTAAAGGCTACTGCTAAGGAAGGCTATACTTTCGATCACTGGGACGTAACAGGTGCAAATGTAACCAATACTACATCCGATGAGATAACAGTTCCCGTAAGCGAAGGTGTTTCCATCAAGGCTGTATACAAGGAAGGCGGCACACCTCCTGCTGCAACTACTACAGAAACAACAAAGCAGACAACAACATCAACTGCCGCAACAACAACAACGGCTGTTACATCTACTTCTGTTAAAGTTAATGTAAATATCAATTACGGCGATGCCAACTGCAACGGCGAAGTTGAGCTTTCAGATGCAGTTCTCATTATGCAGTCAATTGCAAATCCTTCAACTTACGGTATAAACGGCAATACTCCAAGCCATATTACAAGTCAGGGACAGCTGAACAGTGACGTTTCGGGTCACAATGACGGTGTAACAAATAACGATGCACTGGCTATACAGAAATACTGTCTCAAACTTATTTCCACTCTTCCAGAGATCTGATCCAATACCCCATATTTATTTATAAGAACGGCGGCATAATATCATGCCGCTGTTCTTATTTTTATATGTACTATAAAGCCTGAGACATAAAAAGAGCAGCAAACCTGATTGCTGCTCTTTCTATATAATGTAAGGGAATCAGCTTGATTATCAGTTTCCTGATTCATGGAAGAAGTATGGGAGGGCATCGTAAACGTAGTTTCTTACCTGTCCCCACCAGTGCTCATTGCCCTGAGCGACCATGAAGTAGAAGTTACCCTGTGAGAAGTCGGATGTGAACTTGAACTGTGACATCTTCTTCATCTCGTCTACCTGTGGATTAACGTTAGGGTATGCGATATCATTGGAACCTGTTGCTGCAAAGATGAAATACTGATTAGGCTTCAGACCCGACTTGTCAACTGCATCTGCTATCGACTTAGCCTTGGCGTAAGCGCCCTGTCCCTGCCAATGATCACCGCTGAGCGGCATGAAGTATCCGACGATATCAAGGTCGTTCTGGAACACTGCCCATGTGGAAACTGCACCCATTGAGAAGCCGCCGTATGCTCTGTGCATTCTTGATGCTGCAATGTCAGCTGCACTTGTTGACTTGGCATATGTAGAATACTTGCCCTCAACAAACGGGATAACGCTCTGACGCAGTTCTTCATAGAAGTTGCCTGCTTCGCTGCCGTTGCCGTTGAATGTAGGAGTTACAACGATAAGCGGTTCAAGTTCGCCGTTCATGATCATGTTGTCAAGGAGATTCTGTATCATTGTGTCGTTCTGGTAGAAGAGAGTATTTTCATTCTCTCCGCCGCCGTGCATAAGATAGAAAATATTATACTTCTTGGATGGGTCATAGTTATAAGGTGTGTAGACATGAAGAGTCTTGCTGCCTCTGATTCCGTTGTATGTCTCTTTAGTCACCTTTCCCTGCTGCTGGCAGGCATTGTAATAGTAATCAGGAGCAGCTTTATACTGCTTGTTTGCTTCATAATTGAAAGGTGTGAACTCATCCGAATTATCAGAAGTATTTGTATTCACTGGAGTTGTTGTTATTGTCTCACTGTTATTCTCTTCTGAATCACTCGGGTAGCCTAATCTGATCTGAAGCTTTGAAACTTCAGCAGAACCGCTGCTCTCCCAGCCTTCTACATTAAGAGCAGCTTCTGTCAGATTACCGATTTCCAAGCCTGCGTCTGCCCAGGCTTTGAAGTGATCTGAAATTGTGACAGTACCAGAAGTTCTCTTCTGCTGGCGAACGCTGAAATACTGCTTGAATGTACGTGTATCACCGAGGATAGTAGGACCTGAGTGATCAAGCGGGAAGATCTCATACTGAGCGCCGTCGATCGTTACGGTCTTAGCATAGCCGTTAGCGGTCGGTCGCCAGTTTACCCAGTCTTCAATGATGTAATACTCTACAAGAGGATCCACCATCCAGCCGTAAATGCAAAGACGGGAATTACCCTTAGTTCCTGCGGTGTAATTTGCATCATAATCCATTTGGATTCTGCCGTAATCAGTAGCTTTCTTGCTGCGGTCAAAGTCTTTGCCACGGCGGGCGAGGAAGTTGCCCTGTGATACCTCGGCATTCCATTCTGTGGTGAAAGTGCCGTTATCGCCGACTACCATCGAACCTTCTCCGCCTGTTCTATCAAGCCATATCTCGTAGGAATAGCCGTCTGCCTCAACATTCTTATGCTGATTTTCTCCGTTGAAGACTTTGTATGTCTTTCCGCTGATCTCTGAAGAATTTGCCTTTGCAGTAGTTTCTGTTGTAGTTGAAACTTCGGTCACAGGCGGAGTTGTGCGCTGAATGTAGCTGACCTCTCCGCCACTCTGATTATACTGATAATTTGATCTTGAATCATCAGGGAACGACCGGTTGTCTGAATAGCTTTCGGGAAGTTCCTTGATAGAGCCTACCAGATACTTCTGAACAGCAAGGGCATCTGCATTGGTTATACCGTTGCCTGCTGCATTAACATCGCCGTTAGCACTTCCCTGCTCTGACATTGTATATTTGCTGGGATTTGCAAGAGACTGCATTATTATAACTGCATCAGACATATCAACGTTCTTGTCTACATTAGCATCGCCCCAGAGAGCGGCATTTCCGGAAGAAGCGATACTTGATGTTGTCGTAGTTGTGTTACCGCTGTTCTTTGATGTAACAGCCGGTGATTCTGTAACTGTAACGTCCTTACCCTTTACGGCTGCCATAACATTGTCAATGTAGAAATCTGTAAGGCTGTCAGGTGCTTCAACATAAAGGTACATATTTGAAGCTCCTGAAGGAATTGTGTAGCTTGGGTTGCCGAGTGCTGTCCACTTGCCGCTTGAAGCAGCAGCAGTAGCAACTTCGTCATACTGATCGGTACCTGTTTCGTCTGTATACTGGAGAGTCATCTTCATCGGAGTTGATGATTCTGTATTCTGCATAACAGCAGCACCGAAGCTGTATGTTTTTCCGGGAATGAATGCAGCAGGATCAAGTTCCATCTCCGCACCGTTCCAGTTATCGGTTCTTCCGCTTACAAAGAGTGAACCCTTTCCTTCTGCGGAATTGTCATTATCTATCGCTACAGAAGCTTCGCCTCTCCTGCTCCAGCTGCCCTTTCCTGATTCAAATGTGTCATTGAAATAGTAGCCGTTTGCGTCAGGCTCAACTGCCTTTGTAGTTGTAGTAGTTACAGGAGTATCGCCGTCATTTGTTGTAGTAGGTATAGGCGACTTATCGCTGATAGTCAGCTTTGTGACATTTGCTCGTCCGCTGCTCTCCCAGCCTTCAACGTTCAGGGCAACTTCAGTCAGGTTACCGATCTGCATACCGGCATTAGCCCAGGCTTTGAAGTGATCGGAAACTGTTATAGTTCCTGATGTTCTCTTCTGCTTGCGGACACTGAAATACTGCTGGAATGTACGTGTATCACCGAGGATCGTAGGACCTGTATGAGGTGTCTGGAAGATATCATACTGAGCACCGTCGATAGTTACGGTCTTGCTCTGACCTGACAGACACCAGTTTACCCAGTCCTCAATGATGTAGTACTCTACCAGAGGATCAACGAACCAGCCGTAAACGCAGAGACGTGAATTACCCTTTGCGCTTGCTGAATACTGTGCTGCGTAATCCATAACGATGGTACCGCAGTCTGTGGCCTTCTTTTTGCGGTCGTAGTTCTTACCACGGCGAGCAAGGAAGTTACCCTGTGAAACTTCAGCGCTCCACTGTGTGTCGAATGCGCCGCCGCTTCCCAGTGTCATTGAACCGCTTCCGCCTGTTCTGTCCAGCCATATCTCATAGCTGTATCCGTCAACGTTGTCATTTTTGAACTGCTGCTGATTTCCGCTTACTGTGAATGTCTGAGCAGCATAAGCTGTGCTGTAAACAGCAGTCGGAACAGCAGGAACACTCAATGCACACATAAGGCTTGCAAGCGTACCTGCCAGGGTTTTTTTGAGATTGTTTTTTCTCATTAGATTAATTCCTCCTATCGCTTCGATTTGTCTTTTTTGTTTGTGACAAGAGGTCGTCTTTGGCTTAATCAGGCCCCCAATTCCTGTAGATATCAAGCACGTAAAAACGAACCTACAATTCCCTCTGTCATGATTTTACTACAATAATTTTTTTATCGCAAGGCAATTATTGCTGTATAGGTGTTCATTTTTTGCTGATTTCCATTATTTTTACTAAAATATTTTTGTTAAAACTTTAAGTTTCTGTACAAAAGAAAGGAGCGGAATTAATCCGCTCCTTTTGCTTATTGCTCATCTTTAAGTGAATCAAGATAATCGATAAAAGATAAATTCTTTCCTGAAGATGTCTTGGCATAATATGCGAGGATTATAGATGCATCACGGCCGTCAAGAATTCCGTCCTTGTTTACATCGCCCTTCCTGATAACATCATCAGCGATAAACACATTTGTAGATGCCTTAGCGTAAAGAGAAAGCACATTTGATGCGTCTCGTGCATCGATTATAGAATCGTTGTTCATATCACCGATAACTACTTCAACAGGCTCAACAGGTGTTGTCGTAGTAGTTACGGTAGTAGTTGTTTCTTCTTCGGTGGTTGTTGCAGTGGATGTTGTTGTGGTGCTTGTTTCAGTTGTTGTAGTAGTCTCTGTAGTAGTTGATGTTGTTGTTTCAGTTGTTGTCGTGGATGTTGTAGTTGTGGTAGTAGTTGTTGTAGTTTCCGTAGTAGTTGTTGTCGATGTAGAAGTTGTGGATGTAGTTGTTGGTTTAGCTGTTGTTGTGGTTGAAGTAGAAGTCGTAGATGTTGTTGTTGGCTTTTCTGTTGTTGTGGTTGAAGTAGATGTTGTAGATGTTGTTGTTGGCTTTGCTGTTGTTGTGGTTGAAGTAGAAGTTGTAGATGTTGTTGTTGGTTTTGCTGTTGTTGTGGTTGAAGCAGAAGTTGTAGATGTTGTTGTAGGTTTAGCTGTTGTAGTAGTTGATGTAGATGTTGTGGTTGGTTTTGCTGTTGTTGTGGTTGTTGATGTAGAAGTTGTGGATGTGGTTGTAGGTTTAACTGTTGTTGTGGTTGTTGATGTAGAAGTTGTAGATGTTGTTGTTGGTTTTGCTGTTGTTGTAGTAGTCGATGTAGAAGTTGTGGATGTGGTTGTCGGTTTAGCTGTTGTAGAAGTCGATGTAGAAGTTGTAGATGTAGTTGTCGGCTTTGCTGTTGTTGTTGTGGTAGTTGTAGAAGTTGTAGATGTGGTTGTTGGCTTTGCTGTTGTAGTGGTTGAAGTAGAAGTTGTAGATGTAGTTGTTGGCTTTGCTGTTGTAGTAGTAGTTGATGTAGAAGTTGTGAATGTTGTTGGCTTTGCTGTTGTTGTGGTTGAAGTAGAAGTTGTAGATGTAGTTGTCGGCTTTGCTGTTGTTGTGGTTGAAGTAGAAGTTGTAGATGTTGTTGTTGGTTTAACTGTTGTAGTAGTTGATGTAGATGTTGTAGATGTTGTTGTTGGATTAACTGTTGTAGTAGTTGATGTAGATGTTGTAGATGTTGTTGTTGGTTTAACTGTTGTAGTAGTTGATGTAGAAGTTGTGGATGTTGTTGTCGGTTTAGCTGTTGTAGTAGTTGATGTAGAAGTTGTGGATGTAGTTGTTGGCTTAACTATTGTTGTGGTTGAAGTAGATGTTGTAGATGTTGTTGTAGGCTTTGCTGTTGTAGTAGTTGATGTAGATGTTGTAGATGTTGTTGTTGGCTTTGCTGTTGTTGTGGTTGTTGTAGAAGTTGTGGATGTGGTTGTCGGTTTAGCTGTTGTAGTAGTTGATGTAGAAGTTGTGGATGTGGTTGTCGGTTTAGCTGTTGTAGTAGTCGATGTAGAAGTTGTGGATGTGGTTGTCGGTTTAGCTGTTGTAGTAGTTGATGTAGAAGTTGTGGATGTAGTTGTAGGTTTAACTGTTGTAGTAGTCGATGTAGAAGTTGTAGATGTTGTTGGTTTTGCTGTTGTAGTAGTCGTCGTTGTAGAAGTTGTAGATGTAGTTGCAGAAGTCTGGGTAGTAATTGTCGGATCATCTATTATCGGGAACTTTACTCCGCCTGATAAAGAATCAAATATAGCCTGTGAATCTTTTTTATCAATTCCGGAACCTGGGTTATAAACATCAGCATTTATTTTTCCCTGCACTAATATCTTTACCGTGTTATCAGAAATATAAGCGTTAGCAAGCGAAACATCTGTGATATCTACTATGCCGTCACAGTTAACGTCACCGTACTTTGTTACATCGTTCATATTTATAACAGGTAGTGTAGCTTTCTTTGCGATAGCCATTGATATTGCTTCGGAATCTGCAGCTGTAAGTCCCGAACCGGGATTGTATACATCAGCATTTATCTTGCCCTGTTCTTTGAGTTCAACAGATTTGTTATCATTGATGTACTTATTGAGAAGTATCTGATCGCTGATATCAACTATGCCGTCACAGTTAACGTCGCCGTATTTTTTCACATCAAAAGGATCGATCACAGGAAGTTTGGTATTGCCTTTGATAAACTGTGTTATTGCTTCCGAATCCTTGCCGTCAAGTCCTGAACCCGGGTTCACAACGTCTCCGTTGATCATTCCCTGATCAGATATTACTATGTCGTTTCCTGTGATATATGTATTGACGTGTCCGACATCGATAATATTGATCTCTCCGTCACAGTTAACATCGCCATAGATCATCTGAGCCTTGACAGGTATCTGAGATATGCCCTTGACATAATCTGCCAGCGCCTCTGAATCCATGTGGTTGATAACAAATCCGTGGTCATATACATCTGCGTTTATCATTCCCTGTTCAGATATCTTTACCTGTTCGCCTTCAATATATGCGCTGATAAGTGTAACGTCCGCAACATTTACTTCGCCGTCGCAGTTAACGTCGCCGTACTTTGTTACGTCGTCCTTATTTATGTAAGGCATTTCGATTTTCTTTGCAATGAACTGTGAAATTACCTCTGAATCAGCAGCAGAAAGGCCTGAACCCGGGTTGTAAACATCAGCGTTGTATTTGCCCTGATGTGTAAACGCAACTGATGTATTGTCGTTGAGATACTTGTTGAGAAGAGTGATATCATCCTCATTAACATCACCGTCGCAATTTGCGTCACCATACATTGTTATGCTGAACGGATCAAGAACAGGCATAGTGTTCTTTCCTTTCAGGAAGCCGGAAATAAGTGCTGAATCGTCCTTATTGAGACCCGAACCCGGATTCACAACATCAGCATTGACCATGCCCTGATCTGAGATCACAACGGATCTGTCTTTAATGTATTTATTGATATAATCCACATCATCGGTATCAACAACACCGTCACAGTTCGCATCACCGTAAAGGAATCTCGCCTCTACCGGTAAGGGCTTATTAGCCAGTAAAAAGTCTGAAAGCGCATTAACATCCATTTCATTAAGTACATAGCCATGATCGTAAACATCAGCATTGATCTTTCCCTGTTCGGTTACCTGGATCTCAGGATCTTTGATGTAAGACTTGAGGAGAGCTACGTCAAAAGTATCTACCTTATCGTCACAGTTTACGTCACCGTACATCGATACGTTATCTTTATCGATCCACGGCAGAGCTACATTCTTTAAAATTGCTTGTGTGATCGCTTCTGAATCACCGAGAGTTATACCCGAACCGGGATTGTAGCAATCTGCGTTTAACAGTCCCTGAATCGGGATAGAAACAGAAGATTTTTTATTGATGTAATTATTGAGAAGGTCAGCATCGCTTTCGTCTACCTTTCCGTCACAGTTTACATCACCATATAATGTTATATCAAACTTATCCGAAACAGGAAGTTCAACGTGATTTCCAGTAGAGCTTAAAATAGCATCTGCGTCCTTCTCGTTAAGACCTGAACCCGGATTGTATACATCAGCATTAATCTTGCCCTGCTCTGATATCTTTACAGAGTCATCTTCAAGATATCTTTTGAGAAGAGTTGCATCTGTCGGATCAACTTTACCGTCACAGTCAACATCGCCGTACAGCATTACATTAGACTTATTGATAACAGGAAGTGTTACAAGTTTTACAATAGAACGCTGAATAGCATCAGAATCAGCCAGTGAAAGGCCTGAACCGGGATTATATACATCAGCATTTATCTTGCCCTGTTCTGTAATGTCGTTTTCTGTGCCGTTAAGGACATTATTGAGCATTGTAAAATCGCTTACATCCACAATTCCGTCACAGTTCACATCTCCGTATAATGTAACGCTGAAAGGATCAATAACAGGAAGATCTTTATTGCTTGCTATGTGGTCCAGGATTTTATCAACATCTTCAGAATCAAGGCCGGAACCGGGATTGAAAACATCGGCATTTTTTCTGCCCTGTGCTGAAATTACAGCTGACTCGCTGTCATTAAGGTATCTGAGAAGAAGTGAAGTATCTAAAGGATCAACAGTACCGTCACAATCAACGTCGCCATAGATGAAGTCAGCCATTACAGGGAGTGTTTTTTCTCCGTTTATGTATGCTTCGATAGCCTCTGCATCTTTTGCATTGATAACATATCCTGGATCATAAACATCCGCATTCATAAGTCCGTCTTCAGAGATCTCTACAGTGTCATCTTCGAGGTATGCCCTGAGAAGTGACAGATCTTCAATATCAACATTGCCGTCGCAGTTTACATCACCGTATTCTACCAGATCGGTCAGAGTAGCAGGAAGTGTGATAAGTTTAGCGATGGATTTAGTAATAGCTTCCGAGTCATAAGCGTCGATGCCGGAACCCGGGTCGCATACATCAGCGTTTATCTTGCCCTGTTCTGAGATCCTGACAGAGGGATCGATAACGAAATTTGAGATGACCAGAACATCAGAAACATCAACTTGCCCGTCACAGTTTACGTCACCGTACATTGTAACGTCTTCTTTATTGATAACCGGAAGGGTTGCGGTTTTTGCTAATGATTTAGTGATATAATCCGTATCCTCTGCGGTAAGACCTGAACCCGGATTATATACATCACCGTTTATCTTTCCCTGTTCAGTGAGGCTTACCGACTTGTCTTCCACATATCTTCCGAGAAGAACAGCATCTTTTACATCAACGGAGCCGTCGCAGTTTACGTCGCCGTACTTTGTTACGCTGAATTTGTTGATAACGGGAAGTTTTGCGTTTCCTGCGATTGATTTTATGATATAATCAATATCAGTGGAATCAATGCCCGAACCGGGATTAAAAACGTCGGAATTGATCTTGCCCTGTTCAGATAAATACACTGATGAAGAATCTGTAAGGTAGTTATTGAGAAGAACAGAATCAGCTACGTCAACACTGCCGTCACAGTTTGCATCTCCGTATTTTGATACTGAGAACTTATCGATAACAGGAAGATCAACTAACTTGTCAATTGATTGTGTTATAACGTCAGCATCTTCTGCTGTAAGTCCTGAACCCGGATTGAAAGCATCAGCGTTGATAAGCGCCTGTACCGATAACGGATAAGATTTATTGTCGTGGAAATATTCGTTCATCTTTGTAACATCTGATTCGTCAACGACTCCGTCACAGTTTACATCGCCGTAAAGAGTTACAGAAGCTTTATTTGTTACAGGAATAGTAATAATGCCCGACAGTGCTTTCAGCAGAGATTCATGATCGGCAGCTGTGATCCCTGATCCCGGATTGAATACATCGGCATTGATCTTTCCCTGATCCAGAATAGGTGTGGTAGGATCATTGATATATTTTGAAAGAAGAACACTGTCCTTTACATCAAATGTTCCGTCACAGTTCACATCGCCGTATTTGGTAACGTAAAAGCTGTCTATAACAGGAACTTCAATATTTCCAACGATCGCCTTCAGCATCAGATCAGAGTCTCTTTTGTTAAGTCCCGAACCGTGGTTGTGTATGTCAGCGTTTATCTTTCCCTGATCCGATACAACTGCTGACTCATCATCTTCAAGATAATTTGCAAAGAGAACATCATCCTTTATATCCAGTTTACCGTCACAGTTGATATCTCCGTATATGGTTACAGAAAAGGGATCAAAAACGGGTATTTCACCCTTGCCGATCACGTACTGGTTAAGGGCTGTATAGTCCTTCTGATCAACACCTGAGCCGTTATTATAAACGTCGGCATTAAGCATACCCTGTGCTGATATCTTCACATTTTTACCATCAAAATATGATTTGAGAAGATCCACATCAGTGGAATCTACCTTGTCGTCACAATTCACATCACCGTAAAGGAACTTCGACAACGTAACAGTTGTAGTAGTAATTGTTTCATCATCAGTGGTTGCAGCGGTAGAAGTAGTCGATTCAGGCTCCGCAGAAGTGGTTATGTCCTGTGAACCGTCGTATCCATTCCAGAGCGGAAGATCGATGATTCCATCAAGGAAATCCTGAATAGCAGCAATATCCTTGTCATTAATTCCGCCGTTAGGTTCATGTACATCGGCATTGACTTTTGCCTGATTTGATAAAGTAACACCTTCATTACGGATGAACGAACCAAGAAGTTCTATGTCCTTGTCATCGACAACTCCGTTGCAGTCAACATCGCCGTATAAAGGTACGGAAATTTCGTTATAAACAGGAAGGGTAACAATTCCTTTTATATACTTGATAATAGTCTCGGAATCAGCTGCGGTGATCTTGATTCCCGGATCGAGAACATCAGAATTGCGTAATCCGAGAGAAGTCATTTTTGAATGATCACCGTTCAGATAAGTGTTAAGAAAAGTTACGTCATTGTCATCAACAACACCGTCACAGTTGGAATCACCATAAAGAAATTTATTGCTTACCGAAGTATTCACAGCTGTGGTGGTCACAGTCTGAGCTTCTGCAGTTGCTGCTGTGGTAGTTGACGAAGGCTCGGTAGTAGTCTGAGTCTGATTACCGTCAAAGCCATTCCAGAGAGGCAGGTCATATTCGCCTTTAAGGAAACCGTCAAGAGCATCAAGATCCTTATCATCAATTTTAGAACCGGGAATATGTACATTAGCATTGACCATACCCTGTTTGGTTATGTCCACATCCTGATCGTTGAGAAAATCGCTGAGATCAGCATAATCGACTTTATCAACTATTCCGTCACAGTTCACATCACCGTATAAAGGCTTCTTGATGGTTGCGTAGATGGGCAGCTCACCTCTTGAATTAATGTAGTTATTGAGATATTCCAGATCGGTATCATCAAGCTCTATACCCGGATCATAAATATCGGCATTGCGTTTTCCTTCATCCGTCATTTCGGGATTCTCAGCAAAAAGATAATCTTTGAGGAAGTCATAATCAGCTTTATCAACTTCACCATCGCAGTTGGCATCGCCGTATAATGGTTCGCCATTTGCAGATCTGCCCCTTGATGCCGGGATCTCGGGCATAGGCGTACTCTGCGCATAGCAGACCGGAATGGTCTGCGATGATGCTGCAATAGAAGCCGCACACAATGCAGAGACGATCTTTTTCTTTTTCATTCATTTACCTCCTGTAAAATAGTATTATTTATATACAAAAAGACATTTTAATTATAACACCCGCCATTAAATTTGTCAATAATAATTATTGCTAAAATCATATACCGCAATATATGGAGTTATATGAATTAACATAAAAAACAGCAGCAAGTCCATTCCCGGTCTTACCGCTGTTGCCTTTATATTACTTCAATGCCGCACTGAGACTGTTCGGAACTCCCCTTGGTCCTCGTACCGCAAATATGCCGAACTCCGTTTTCAGCCGCTCAAATGTGAATTTCTCAGGCTTGTAACGCTTCTGAAGCTTGATTTTCATAAGCTTCCTTATAGTGAGTCCGTCAGTCTGATAATCATAGGGTATATCAGTTTCGATAACCTTACATTTATATAGTATAGCCGAAACAGGCGATCCTACGTAAAGGAAAACGGTATCATTTTTCTTGATGCCTGCTCCCTGTTTCCAGTCAATAGTATCCGTTTCGTCAAATGCATGGATTATATCATAGTATTTCGGATTCGATGGGATAAGCCATTCCTTCGGAGGACGGATCTGCTGTTTTCTGCTTGTTGAAGCAGTTGCGCCGAAACTTTCGTCTATGAGATGCGTTACAGCTTCAAGCGGAACAGTCCCGTCAAGTGCTACAGACAGCCACTTGCCACGGCTCATGTGATAGCCGTAGTAGTAACCGTCCTGCTGAATAAGAAAGTCCCTGAGAAGCAGATCATCCAGCTTTACATTCAGAACATCCACCATTCCGCTCTTGTTCGGGTCGAGCTTATCAAAGCTGATATTCATGACAACGCAGAACCATTTACGGTTATCGCTATGACGAAAAACCGCATAATCCGGAAATTTCGCCCACAGATACTCGGGGGCGGCTTTATATTTTTTCTTTATGTATGCGTATACAGCATCACGAAGTGAAATTGTATTCTCTGTATTATTGCTCATTTTATCACCTGTTTCCTTTTGGGTATATTATAACATATAGGTTTTTATTTTTCAATCATTTAATACTCAATTTTTCTGTAATATACAAGTCCAAATATACCATTAGTTAATAATACATAAATTTTCAGTTAATTTTGCAGAATACTATTGAATTATAACAAATTTTGTGTTATAATCAGGTAAACTACTTATATTCAATAAGACTTGTACTATTATGAGATATCATATTTCAGAAAGGACGTGTCTCATGAGATTAACTTATTCAATATTATATATCATACTTATCTTCGCATTATCAGTTTGCTGTATTCTTTCACGGCGCTCTGACAGACCGACTAAAAATGCCGTTGCTTTTCTCGAAGCCGCACTTATCCCACCTGTACTCGGAAATCTCCTTATCGTAGGAACTACTATAAAGACAACTGCTCTTATCGGATGCTATTTCTATTATCTTGGCATGGATGTGGTCATGTACGCACTTGTCAATTTTACAAATGTGTACTGCCGTATAAATCCGAATACCCATCGTGAACCAACTGTAATGTATATGATCCTCTCTGCGGATATTTTTCAGATGCTCCTTAATCCGATATTAGGCCACGCTTTCAGTGTGGAGGCGGTTGATGTTGAGGGTTCCCCGTATTATAAACTGGTCCCCCATCTGGGTCAGGCCGTACACAGAATCGTTGACTACTTCATATTCTTCTGCGTGATACTCATTTTTATTCTCGCAGCGATCAAAGCTCCCAAGATCAACAGAGAGCGGTATTCTGTTATCCTCGGTACAATGGCGGCGGTAGGACTTGTGCAGTCATACAACATTTTCTTCCAGTACGCCATTGACCGTTCAATGCTCGGATACGGAGTATTCGGTGTTGTTATCTTTTACTTTTCAATACATTGCAGACCCCTTCGGCTTCTGGACCGTGTACTTTCCAATATCGTATCGGGGCTGTCTGACGCATTTTATATTTTCGACTCCAACGGAAATTGTATCTGGGCTAACGATCAGGGCTATGCTCTCACAGGTATCTCAAACAGGAATATCTACGAACTTACCGGCAAACTTACAGATATGTTCGGCGGCCCAGGTGAACACAACGAATCAGTGACCAAACATAAGCTTGAAATTGATGGGGCAGATCGTTTTTTATCCTCGAAGAAAAACGTGTACAGGATAATAAAGGCCACCTTGACGGTACATTTCTCCGTGTTCAGGACATTACCGAAAGAGAAAAACAGCTCCTCGACCGTGATCATAAGATAGGTCAGATAAGTCAGGAAGCATACCGTGACGCTCTTACGGGAGTTGGAAGCAAAGCTGCTTACATAAGAAAGATCAAAGAAATCAATTCCGAGATAGAAAACGGCGAAGCAGAATTTGCTGTCGTAATGATCGATATGAATGATCTTAAACATATAAATGACGATTACGGACATAAAGCAGGCGACCTCTATATCAAGGGATGCTGTCATATGATCTGCGAAACATTTAAGAATTCCCCTGTGTTCCGTATCGGCGGAGATGAATTTGTTGCTATATTGCAGGGGAAAGATTATTCAAAACGTGAGGAAAAGGCTGCTTACCTGCGCAAAGCATTTGCTGATTCATTTGATCAGCCCGATACAGAACCGTGGCTGAGATATTCCGCTGCTGTCGGATTGGCTGAGTACTCTACCGATAACAGCAATTACGAACTTGTGTTCAAACAAGCGGATATGGCAATGTATGAGGATAAAAAGCAATTCAAGGAAAAATATGGAAGTTATCGTTGATACTCCGTATATCATGATCTGAGATACAGCTGCCTGACAGAAAGGATGTGTATTATATGAGTTATACTCCGGAAGAAATCAGAGCAGCTTTGAAAAACAACGAGCTGCACGTCTACTATCAGCCTATGTATGTCACAATGACAGGTATGCTTAAAAGCGCTGAAGCACTGATACGCTGGATAAGACCTGACGGTACTCTTGTGCCGCCAATCAACTTTATTCCGATAGCGGAACAGTCCGATCTGATAACAGAGATTGACTGGTTCGTTACCGAAACTGTATGCAGAACACTTGAAAAGCAGAACTATATGCCTCAGTTCCCGATATCTGTGAATTTTTCCCGTAAGCACATTTGCGAAGAAAACTTCACAGAAAAGCTTGTCTCAATAGTTGACAGATACGATCTTCCACACCCTCTTATAGAGATCGAAATAACCGAATCCGCTATGGTCGGCAATGAGGAACAGCTGTACGACTGGATAGTTTCAATAAGGAACGCAGGCTTCACAGTTGCTATAGACGATTTCGGAAGCGGCCTTTCTTCGCTGCAGTTCGTCAAGGATATCCCTGCGGACGTTCTGAAGATAGACAAGTCGCTGCTAAGTCATAACTGCGAGGACGAGAAAGAGCGTATAGTTCTGGAAAGCATTTTCAATTTTGCCCACCGTCTGAACATGAAAACTGTTGCAGAAGGAGTGGAGACCAAGGAACAGCTTGCATTTCTGCGTTCCTGTGACTGCTATAAGATCCAGGGTTACCTGTTTGCACGTCCCATGCCCGAATCGGATTACCTGAGACTATGCCAGACGCATTTCAGTACAGAGACATTTGAAGATATTCTTCAGATACAGAGTCACACCAGTGCTGTGAATCTGCTTCTTGATGCGATACTTTACCGTTATCCGCTGATAATATTCACCAATCTCACAAGAAATACATATTACGCTATGACGTACAAGAATTTCACTTCAACAAATTGTCCGTCCACAGGTATTTTTGATGAACTCATTGTTCATGGCGCTAAAAGTATGCATCCGGACGACAGTGAGATCTTTTCCGCCACATTCAGCAGAGCCAATCTACTTGAACTGCATAAGAAAGGTGAGCGTATGATACGTCTTACTACCCGTCAGCTTGGCGATGACGGCATTTACAGAAGAGTCGAGACTGTGGATTGCTTTGTGAACAGCCGTTATACTAACGATGTTATTGCAATCACTCTCTGTGAAAATCTGCCTGATTAAGATATGCTGAATTATAGCAGATGCCGTTGACTTTCATAATATAAAAGAGTATAATATTATTTGAAGCTTTTGCTTCGCAATGATTCAAACGATCAGAAGATTATTACCGCACTGTCTGCACTGTGGTGCGGAATGACAAAACTCATTTTAACAGGAGGGGTTTAAAATGAAAACAAGCAAAAAAGTATTGAAGGCAGCTGCTCTTCTCGCAGCTGTAACACTCACCGCAGGAGTACCTATGACTGTTCCGGCAGGCACTTTCTCTGTATCACCAATTGTTGCATACGCTGAAGAGGAATACAAAGACGGTATTCTTACATTCAAGCTTTACGATGACCACGCAGAGGTTATCAACTGCGATTATACCGCAACTTCTGCAGAGATACCTGAAACTGTAAAGGGTCTTCCGGTAACTTCTATAGGTATATATGCATTTAACGGATCAGCCATAGAGTCAGTAAAAATACCTGATTCTGTTACATATATTGGTCAATGGTCTTTTTCAATGTGTACTAAGCTTACGGAAGTAACTATTCCTGCAAACATTGAGATGATCGATATCAAAGCATTTGAATTATGTACTTCACTTAAAACAGTCAACTTGCCTGATAAATTTTTCAAAGTAGCAACAGGAGCTTTTTGGTCTACACCGTGGCTTAAAGCTGAACAGGAAAAAGATCCGCTGGTTATCAAAAACGACGTTCTCATTGACGGCACAGCCTGTAAGGGTGATGTTGTGATACCTTCTAATGTAAAATATATTTCTTCAGGTGCTTTCGAGAAAAATAGTAACATCACATCAGTTGTCGTTCCTTCAAGTGTAAAAGAAATCAACGACAGTACATTCTTCTACTGCGACAATCTTGCTTCTGCAACTCTGCCAAACGTTGAACTCATCGACAGCATGCCATTTGACGGTTGTGATAAGCTTTCTGAAGTCAAGATCTCAGGAAAGCTTAAATCTATTGCTTCATACGCTTTCGATGACATTTCCGCTTCGGGAACTATAACATTCTACGGCAGCAAGGAAACATGGGATAAGGTAGAGAAATCTGATGACTGCGAATACCTCAACAAAGCTAAGTACATATTCGATGAAAATGCTCAGCCTCCCGAGGACGATGAGGTTATCGGCGATGTTAACAAGGACGGCGAATTCAATGTATCCGATCTGGTAGTTTTCCAGAAATGGCTGCTGGCTGTTCCGAACACCGAACTGATAAACTGGAAGGCTGCTGATATGTGCAGCGACAATAATCTCGATGTTATTGATCTCTGCGTAATGAGAAAAGAACTTACCAAGAAATTATAATTGAATATCTTTATGGCTGTATGGATTATCTATACAGCCATTTCCTTTTTATACTTGTAATCCACGGCAGTACGTGTTATAATATTACCTATAGGAAGAATGTTTATGTGGAATATTTGTAGCAATATGCTTATAATATTTTCCCGCAAATTACAAATGAGGTGACTATACATGAAAAAACGTATAACAGCTGCTGCTATCGGACTTGTTACTGCGCTGACTTCTGCTCCTTATGTGATGCAGGCAGAAGCTGCCGAGGAAGAATATGCAATCCGTGACAAATGGGGTTACTGCTCCACCGCAAACTACGCAGAATCCGAGCATTTTGTCATTTTCTACGGCAATAGCGACACAACAGGCAAAGTCAACGACGCATTCATAAAGCGCAACCTTGAAGCTTACGAAAGGCTGTGGCACTGCTACACCGAATATCTTGGCATGACTAATCTGAATGTGGATATCTACGGCAAGAGCAGCAAGAAGTACAAGACAAATGTATATCTCACCTACACAGGTCTGGACCAGTATAAAGAAGGCTGGGCATTCATGAGTTCCGAGGACGGCTACGGTATCGAGATAATCAGTCCCGAAGCTATGCTTGACGACCTTACTATCGCCCATGAATTCGGTCACGTTGTTCACTTTCAGCAGCGCAATTGGGTCGATCAGGAGATAAGCGGCGCATGGTGGGAACCAATGGCTAACTGGTTCCGTGAGATGTATCTGGGAAGCTCTTACAATCCCACCGATACCAAAACAGGAAATTTCGATCCATACCTTAGAAATCTCAGCCTTGCCCTCCCCCACGGCAGAAATTATTATGAAACATGGCCATTCCTCGCTTATCTTGCCTACAATCCCGATAATCTTGACGGACTGGGCATCACTTCCGTTCACCGTCTGCTTTCGGAATCAAAGCCTGACGAGTATCCGCTGGATATGATAACACGTATCCTCGGAACTGACGCTCATATCGTTCTCGGAAACTATGCAAAGCGTATGGTAACTTTTGATTTTGGAATGAAAGATGCTTACCGTAAACGGTTCAGAACGGTCATGAACCAGACCCCTTATTACTGGAATCTTTTCTATACCGTCCCCGACAAAACAACTGACGGCATTTATCGTGTCCCAGAGGAAGAAGCACCTATGCAGGGCGGACTGAATATAATCCCTCTTTCTATTACAGGCGATACTATAACCGTAAAGCTGAATGGTCTCTCCGATGACTCCAACGCAGGCTGGGAGGCTTGTCTTGTTACTGTGGACAAAGACGGGAACTCCTCCTACTCTCAGCTTTTCACTGACGGAGAGGAAATGTCCATACCGGCAAATGGCGCTGAATCTGCATATATCACAATTATCGGCGCACCGAAAAAATTTGTCCGTGAGAATGCGTTCCACAAGGAGAAAGATTCATCTTACAAAAACGGCGACGAGCGCAGACGCTATCCTTACCAATTCACTATGACAGGCGCTGATATTATCCGTAGCGGCGGCTACAGCAAGTCCAAAGGAAAAGCGCATCCCAACGGCGGAGGATTTGTCGCTTCAACTGCAAAAGTTGACGCTTCCGTATACGTCGGACCTGATGCTATGGTACTGGGAAATGCCGTTCTTACGGGAAATGTCCGTGTGGAGGATCACGCTGTTGTTGCCAATGCAGTTACCGCTTCCGATAATGTTATCATAAGCGGTCACGCTATTGTAGACGGCGGAGGCTGGATATATGTGGACAACGGCTGGAAACAGGGAGCGATAAAGCTATCCGATAATGCCGTTATCTCTGACAGTGCCGTTGTAGCCGGAGGAGTTACAGTCTCGGGAAATGCAAAAGTTCTTCAGAAAGCCTACCTTGCCGACGGTGTGAACATTTCGGGAAACGCAGTAGCAAAAGGCATGGCCTACGCTTACGGAAAGGGCGATTATTCGGGACAGGTCATCCTCGACGGCGACTACGCTAACGAAGAAAACCTGAAATCAGGAATAGGCTTCGGATGGCTTGATACCGCTGACCCGAAATACACCGACGGTACGATCTCGGGTTACGGATTTGATTCGGAATGCAGTACATGGTCGCAGGACCGTCACGCTGCAACAGATGCACTTCTATGCGGTAATGCACAGTGGAACAAAGAGCGTACATCCGCAAAAGGTGTAGTATCCCTTGACGGTATCGCATCCTATATCGAACTTGATAACTCAGTCGTAAAAACAGACGATATCCAGATAAGTCTCGGAGTTCTCTGGAAGGGCGGAAACAAGGTTCAGGATGTATTCTTTGCAGGAGACGAGAAAGCATACATGAGGTTCACTCCATCAAATGAAAACGGCGTTGCTGAATTCACCATCACAGACGGAAAAAATTCTCAGTCACTTACTGCGGATAAAGCGCTTAATAAAGGAGAATGGTCACAGGTAAGCATCCGTATCATCGACGGCAAAGGTGAACTTATCATCAATGGCAAAACCACTGCATCCGAAGACATCACGATTACTCCGCTGAATGTGCTGAGTGCTTCCGAAAACGACAATGTTTATATCGGAAAGAGCGATATTGCCTCATATTTCAACGGCGCAGCAGACTACTGCAACTTCTGGTTCAAGCCTGTTGATGAGCCCGATATGAAGTACAGCGGCAAGGAAGAAACTGACACTTCCATCATGGGTGATGTTGATCTTAACGGGAAATTCGAGCTGAACGATGCGGTCATCCTACAGCACTGGCTTCTCACAGGCAAAGACGATAAGCTGAAAAGCTGGGAAATGGGCAACTTTATCCCTGACAATTCCCTCGATGTCTTTGACCTTACTGTTATGAAGCGTGAACTTCTGAAAAAATAAATAACGGAGGACGGTAACTGCTGTACTCATATAGAAGCTTTATATGAATTTATCGGGGAAAACCTTTCTGAGGAAAGGTTTCCCTAACTGGGACCTGTCCCCTCTGTCATTCGGACATCTCCCCGTCTCACGGGGAGTCATCCCCGAACCCCTTTCCAAAGACTTTTAATAGAATTTTGCCCCATAGAGGGCGCTCCACGAAATATGTGTAAACCAGTAGTTTTACTGGGAGCGCCCTCTATGGGGCAAAATTAATAGTCTTGGGGAGAGTTCGAGAAAAATCCTTCTTCAAAATGTCTACCTCAATAATACATACAAAACTCCTTTATCAGTATAACGGTTAAATACGTCCTCTTTTTTTACTATATAATTGACATTCACATATCTTTGTGCTATAATGATGTTGTTCGATCCGGAACTGAGGGAAGTACGGTGAGAATCCGTCACAGCAGTCACTGCCGTATATGACGAAAGTCAGAAGTCGGATCGCTCGCCGGATCGTAAAGGTAATACGTTTTTGGGCAATGAAAAACGAAGCCACAAGCATTCGATGCGTCGATTTGCGGCCTTTCACTGCTTTCCGTTATGCGGAAGGCATTTTTATTGTCAGATTGTTTAAGGAGAGTTATTATGAAAAAAATCATCCCTGTACTTGCAGCTGCACTTATTTCCTGTTCAGCTGTATCTGTCTGTGCGTCTGCTGAAGATGCTGTAAATGTTACTGTTACTATTTCTGACGGAAGCGCAGCACCTGTTCTTATCCAGCAGAAAGTAAATGTTACCGATATCGACAACGATGGCAAACTTACTGTAAATGACGCACTTTATATCGCTCATGAAGAAAACTACAACGGCGGTGCTGCTGCCGGCTACGCTTCAAAAACAGGTCAGTACGGCCTTTCTCTGACCAAACTATGGGGCAAAGAGAATAACGAAGCTTTCGGCTACTATGTAGACAATGTAGCTTCTATGGGTCTGGCTGATCCCGTTTCCGAGGGCAACAGCATTTATGCATTTGTTTATACAGACACTACAGGCTTCTCAGACGCTTACTCATGGTTCGATAAGAATAACTCTGAATCAAAGCAGGGCGACGAACTTGAACTCACTCTTTCCCGTGCGGCTTTCGATCCTGCATGGAATCCTATCACTCTTCCTGTTGAAGGTGCAGCTATTACTATAAACGGCAATGCTACCGAATTCAAGACAGACGCAAACGGAAAAGTTACTGTAAAGCTTGATAATGCAGGCAGAAATCTTATCAGTGCTAAGTCCGATACTCTTAAACTTGTTCCTCCTGTATGCGTTGTAAATGCAGAAGCATCCGCAGCAGAAACAACAACTGCACCTGCTGAAACTACGACTGCCGCTGAAACAACTGTAACATCAACTGAATCTGCAACTGCTGCTTCTACATCCGCAGCTACATCTACTTCAGCAGCTGCAACTACTACAGCAAAGAGCGGCACTTCCTCAAAGAACGATTCTCCTAAGACCGGCGACATGGGTACCGGAACTGCTGTTGTTCTTCTTGGTACAGCTGTCTGCACAGCTTTCGCTCTGAGAAAAAAGAATGAAGAATAAGTCTTTAACGGTAGTTTTAGTCGGTCTGCTGATGCCATTTTCGCTGGCAGATACGCTTCCGATAAAAGTTAATGCTCAGGAATATACCGTCGATGAGGTCAACAGCCTCATTGACGGTATAGTTGACTATAAACTCAGTTCAGCAGGCGCCGCTGATATTCAGGACTGGATAAACAGCAGTCTCACCGACGGTGCAGGTTCAACATCAGAATGGTATGTGATGACTCTCAGTCAGAATTATCAGGCGGACTTCTCGTCCTATGAAAATGCACTCAGCAGTTATCTTACCTCAGATGAAGGATCATCCGCAACTTCAAAAGAAAAGTACGCTCTTGCTCTTTCCGCAGCAGGAAGCAGCAATTCTTATATGGAGGATATCCTCAATGATTCTATCGGTCGGCAGGGCATTATGAGCTATATCTACGGCCTTCATGTGCTGAACAACGGTTATACCTGCTCGGATTTCAGCGCCGACTCCGTTGTGGATAAACTCTTGTCTATGCAGTACGGCGACGGAGGCTGGGCATTATTTGGCGAATACGGCGACATCGATGTTACCGCCATGACAATGCTTGCGCTCTCACCTTACTATTCAGAGCCCGATGTGCATGACAGTATCGACCGTGCAGTTTCATTTTTATCTGAGCGTCAGCAGGATAACGGCGGCTATCAGAGTTTCGGTACTCCCAATCCGGAAAGTGCGGCGCAGGTGCTTACTGCCGTCTCTGCTATTGGAATTGACGGTATACATGATGAACGCTTCATTAAAAACGGAAACAATCTCATCGACGGTATCGTGGATTACAGGCTTTCAGACGGAAGCTACAGTCACACACTCGGCGGCGACACAAATGATACCGCAACAGTGCAGGCTTTATACTCTTTTATCGCCTACAAGCGAATGACTGAGGGACGTTCTCCCCTATTCGTTTTCGATAACCGTCAGCCTGTTTCAGTAAATGCTGAACAATCCGAAAGTCACTCCTCGTCCGAACAACATCAATCAGAAGATAAAGCCTCAGCAAACGCTAATGAAAGTTCGTCTGCTGTTACAGCCGCTTCGTCAACTGTGACTTCTTCGGGTGTGACATCGTTTATTTCCACAGCCACGACCTCTGGGTTTGTTCCTGCTGCTGTTGTCACTTCAGAAACCGTGTCAGTGCCTGTTGCTTCTGCCATAGTCACAACTGCTGTCATGACCACTCATTATGCGAGAAAAACCTCATCCCACAGTGAACAGAAAACTGATTACAAACCGTACATAATAGCAGCCATTGCAGGTGCGGCATTGCTACTTTCACTGATACTATTTCTGCTGAAAAAGCGTAACTTCAAAAACTATCTGTTCATTCTACTGTGTGCAGGCGCAGGTATTGCTGTTGTTTTGCTTACGGATATACGCTCGGCGGACGACTATTACAGCAGTAATATCGTTCACAAAGATAATGCGACAGGCACTGTAAGCCTTGAGATAAGATGCGACACAATTGTCGGCAAGTCCGACAGCGAATACATCCCCGATGACGGAACTATTCTTGAGGTAACAGATTTTGAGATAGAGGACGGCGACACTGTTTTCGATATTCTCAATGAAGCCGCTCAGACTTACGGAATCCATGTTGAAAACAAGGGCGGAGGCGCTCACGGAATGGTCTACATCTCAGGTATAAATTATATCTACGAATATGATTTCGGAGACCTTTCGGGCTGGGTGTACCACGTAAACGGCATTACTCCTTCACGTAACTGCGGCGAATACGTTCTCAGTGACGGTGACGAGATACAGTGGCTTTATACCTGTGAGATAGGCCACGACCTTAACGAGGTGTATGAAGATGATCAGCTTTTCCAGCCTTAACCCTGCCGTTATAACAGTCTGGTTTCTGTCGGTTTCGGCTATTGCAATGTTCTGCAATCATCCTGTTATAACCATCCTGACGCTGACAGGTGCAGTGCTGTTTTACTTAATAAGAAATAAGGGCGGTCATTTACGATCGCACTTATTCTTTCTTGTGCTGTTTCTTATCCTGTCAATTGCAAATCCGATCGTATCTCACAACGGCGCAACAGTTCTCTTTGTAATGAACAACAATCCCGTAACTCTTGAATCGCTCCTTTACGGCATTAATTCTTCTGCGATGATAGTTGGAGTTCTCTATCTTCTGCGCTCTTTCACTCAGATAATGACCAGCGAAAAACTGCTGTATGTCACGGGGAGGCTGTCACCAAAACTGTCAATGATAATGTCAATGGCCATTCGATTCGTTCCTCTTTTCAGCAAGCAGGGGCAAAAGGTCAACGACACTCAGAAAGTGCTCGGACTTTACAAAGATGACAATTTCATTGACGATATAAAGGGACATATAAGAGTTTTTTCCATCGTTTCCACGTGGGGGCTTGAAAACGGGATCATTACCGCTGACAGCATGGAAGCCCGTGGTTACGGCACGGGAAGAAGAACACAGATGACCAGATTCGGTTTCACTTTCAGTGACGGCACTGTTCTTGCGGCTTCACTTGTGCTGACAGCTTTATGTGCAGCCGCTGTTGCAGCAGGAAAGATATCCTTCAATTTTTATCCACGGCTTATATCGTCCGAATTCGGCTTCATGGGGATCGTCGGTTCAGCTGCATACGCCCTGCTTGTTTTTATGCCATTATTAATCGAAACGGAGGTGAAGCTGAG
>Ga0255346_1002260_pt1 | contig 24823 bp, 23 predicted proteins | sample wastewater_treat_FD_194410 | JGI IMG/M metagenome (GOLD analysis project Ga0255346, IMG submission 194410) | Wastewater microbial communities from Lulu Island WWTP, Vancouver, Canada - plant22 | ecosystem: Engineered > WWTP > Wastewater > Unclassified | place: Canada: Vancouver, British Columbia...
GCAGATGGTTATATGGTTAAGAGTGTTGGAGAGATTACAGACAAAGTGGTATCTCAATATGTTAAAAATCAGAGGTAATTAAGTTTTGAAAAAGAAACCGAGGACTCTTAGTCCTCGGAGGTTCATTATGTCAAATATAAAAGCCCTACTTACAGAGAAACCCGCGAGTAAAGCGTTCAAGGTTTTTCTAGCTATTGTTTTAATAGCATTTTCATTTATTTTAATAAAAAGTTTTAAGACAGAAGCTCAAGAAACTAGGAATGTTACTACTAAAGTAACTATCGGTAATGCAGCACCTGCTTTTACCACTGGACCAGCTGAGTCACCTGCATCTACAACAACCAATCCTACAACACCGGGTAACGATGTTACCTTTACCGCAACAGCTACTGACTCTAATGGACAGAACTACTATCTTACTGTATGTTCGGTAGCAGGTATTACAGCTAGCACTACAGGAGCAGGTACTTGTTCTGGAACAGATGCAAAAGAGTATTGTCACAGTAGTTCAACTGCAAGTGGCAGTCAAGCCAGTTGTGCATATACAACCTTGACGTCAGCAGATGCTGGTTATCCAGACCCATACACAAACCCTTGGTATGCATATGTTTGTGATGCAGATGGAACAGCACCTTCATGTTCTTCAGCGGGACAAGGTACAGGCGATAGTGGTTCTCCATTTATCGTAAACCATGCTCCAAGTTTTACTGCAATTTCAAATGACTCTCCAGCAAATCCTGGGGAAAGCATAACATGGACTGCAACTGCCAGTGATGTTGATAGTAACAATCTTACACTCTTAGTTTGTAAGACTAACTCCATGACTAACGGTGCTTGTGATGGTGGAGCTTGGTGTACAAGTACACCAGCATCTTCCAATCCTACATGTGCTTACAATGTCCCAGCGGTAGCTGCTGATGGTGATAATACAGCATATGTATTTGTTGTTGACTCACACGGTACAGCTGCTACAGGAGTTGCTCAAGGTACACAAAGTAACTTTACAATTAGCAATGTTGCTCCAGTTGTAAGCAATGTAAAGCTTAACAATGAAGGGGCTATTACATTAGTAACAAAAACTGTAACAAATGTTCCAGTAACATTAACAGTTGAAGATAACAATGGTTGTTCTACCACCGAAGTAACTTCAGTAGTAGCATACGTGTACAGGTCTGGTGTCGGGTCAACGAACTGTGATGCAGCAGGAGAGCACAATACGAACTATTGCTACACTGCAATTTCTTGTACTCAAGATGCAGGGTCATGCACAACAGGTGCATCTGCAACATACACATGCCAAGTACCAATGCAGTACTATGCAGACCCAACTACAACTGATACACTGTTCCCAACACAGTATTGGATAGCAACAGTGACTGCAACAGATGATGATAGTGCAACTCATACTCTATCTTCTACTGCACAGGTCGATGTAAACGCATTACTTGCATTTGATGTTTCTGACAATACAACTACTATCGTTGCAGAGATTAATTATGGTTCTCTAGGTGTTGGTGAAATTGCAAATACAACAACACTTCCACAGAGACTGTATACAATCCCTGCTGGTAATGTAGGGTTAGACCAAAAACACCACTCTGTAGAAGCTAATATGTGTACTAACTTCCCAACTTGTACAGGAGGAACACCTATTCCTATCGGACAACAGCACTACGCCCTAACAGCAGTTGCATATTCTGGAGGAACAGCACTTACAAGTACAGCAACGGAGATTGAACTGAATGTTCCAAAGATTAATGCAGGTACAATTACAAATGGAAGTACATGGTGGGGTATCCAGATTCCATCTGCTACAATACCTGGTACATATACTGGACAGAATACTATAACTTCTGTAATGGATGAAACCACTAGCAGGTGGGGTCTACCAGCAGGAGAAGCTTATTAGTAATTATTTTATATTTAATTAATTAAACTTATACAAACAAAATGAATAACTTCACAAAAACAATAAAATCAGCGCTTCTCGCTGTAACACTACTACTGCTCAGTAGCGTAGTAGCGCACGCTGGGTTCGGTATATCACCAGCAGATTTCAATGTGGACTTCCTAAAACCAGGTAGTACATACACAAAGACCTACTTACTCTCAAGATCTGGAGACCTAGGAGAGATGAATGTTGTTGTAGAACCAGAAATGGGAGTTGCCAACAATTGGCTTACATTCACACCAAGCAATTCCTTCACATTCAAAAAAGGTGCAAGAACTATGGAGTTCAAAGTCACTGTAAATGTCCCTATCTCAGCAGAATACAAAGAATATCCAGGAACATTCACATTAAGAGCTATACCTTCTGATGCAGAAGTAAAAGGTGTTACCATTGCACAGGGGTTAGAGTTAAATAGTGATATTAAGGTAACCGAAGAGGAGATTAAGAGCCTTGCAATACAGAACATTAGAGTTGAAGACACCGTTATCGGCACACCCGTTATTGTAAAATTAGTAGGAGATAACAAAGGTAATGTTGATACTACCCCTACTCTCAAGATAAAGGTTATGGACCTCCAAGACAAAGTTTTGGAAGAGCATGATATTGCAAACCTCGCAACTGTTAAAGCAGGTGTAACAGAAGAGATTTCTGGTAACTTCAGCACTTCTTTAGAGAAAGGTGAGTACTATGCAGAAGTTGAAGTCTTCTTAGATGGTGAATCATTAAGAAAAGAGAAAGTTGTCTTCAATATGGTTGAGCAAAAAGCAGTAACACAGCCAGCAACAACAGAAAAAGAGGATAAGAGTGCGATTGCAACATTCTTAGATGACAACCGAGAATATCTTTGGATAATTGGATTGGCTGCACTAATCGGATTACTAGTACTAGTCTTAATCAGTGTTTTCTGGAAAGGTAGAGAGAGAGAAGGAAAATCAACAGATGACCCACTATCAGTAGCAGGTGGAAGTACAACATCTACAAGAGTTACACTTTCATTAGCATTTGGATTGTTAGCTACATTTGCAATCATTACAAATATTTCATCTGGAATAGAGGTTAAGGAAACTGTTATGCCTGATAGAAAAGCGGAAGTACAAGGAACAACTGATACACTTGTTAGAAAGCCACAGCCAATGTTAAACGTTGTTGAACAAGTAGTGAAGAATAAAGAAGGATATCCTGTATACGACAGAGCTGATGAACAATCTAATGTAATCTATGAAGCAAAAGAGAATGAGCAATTAGAAGTTGTTAGAGAATCAGGCGATTGGTATCAGGTAAAATTACCAACAGGTGCTATGGGTTGGGTTTCTAAATCGATTGTAAAATCTGAAACAACAAAAGAGCTGTAGTCTTAGGACTACAGTTTCTTTCTGTCTAGAGTCAATCTTCGTAATAGTTTCTACGGAGATTGATTCTTAGGAAAGAAATAGCATTATTTAACATATACAGTATAGAAACCTATGAAATATAAAAAATATATAGTATTGGGACTTGCAATATTTGTTCTTGTTGCATGTTCCTTTGCATTCATTAAAAGATTTAATACCCATGCACAGTCATCTGTTACTAAGACATTTACTACTAAGGTAACTGTGGGTAATAGTGCACCTACATTTACAATTGCACCAGCAGAGTCTCCAGTATCTTCCACAACAGCACCTACTACACCAGGAACCGCAATTACATTCTCTGCAACAGCAACAGATGCAAACAATGAAAACTACTACTTAATAATATGTAGTACAAACGCTGTGACTGCTGGGGCAAATGGAGCAGCACCAACCTGTACTGGGACACAATACTGTGTAAGTAGTTCTACAGGAAGTGGTAGTGTAGCAAGTTGTAGCTATACAACTAAAGCAGCAGACCCATATACAAACAACTGGTACGCTTTTGTTTGTGATACAAATACATCAAGCTCCTGTTCAACACCTGGAAATCAAGGAAGTGGGAACAGTGGTTCACCATTCATCGTAAACCATGCTCCTACTTTTACAGCAATTTCTAATAACAGTCCTAGAGACCCTGGACAAAGTGTGACTTGGACATCCACTGCTTCAGATGCTACAGATGGCAACACAGTAAAACTACTGGTTTGCAAGACCCAAGCAATGTCTAATGGTACATGTACAGGTGGGTCATGGTGTGAAAGCTCACTTGTTGCATCGAATCCGACTTGCTCATATACAATCCCAAATCCAGCAGCTGATGGAGCAAACAATGCATACGTTTACGTAGTTGACCAGTTCAATACCCCAGCTACAGGAACTGCTCAAAATACAGCAAGTAACTTTACAATTAACAATATCGCCCCTGTGGTCAGCACTGTTAAGCTAAATAATGAGGCTACTCCTATCAACCTAGAAGCTGGAACTACAAAATCTGTTAGCATAACTGCGACTGTTGTAGATGACAATGGTTGTGCAGGTGGTGAAATCGCTAGTGTCCTAGCATATGCTTACAGATCTGGAATAACATACACAGGATGTGATACTTCAGGAGAAACAAATGCTAATTACTGCTACCCAGAAATAGTATGTAATGCTGGCGCATGTACTGGTGGTAAATCAGTAGCATACACATGTAGTGTACCTTTACAGTACTATGCTGACCCTACTGATGCAAACAATGTTGCCACTAGTTTCTCAACTCAGCATTGGCTAGCAACAGTGAAGGCAACAGATAATAACAGTGCAACTCACAATGCAACTTCTACAGCAACTGTTGAAGTCGCTTCTTTAGCTGCATTCGAAATTACACCCTCAATAGACTATGGTACCGTAGCTGCTGGAGGATCAACTGGCACACTTAATCAGACAGTTGTAACAACACCAACAGGTAATGTCCCAATGAATCAGTTGTATTCTGGTACACAGATGTGTACTGATAGTCCAACCTGTTCTGCTAGTGGTAAAACACCTTTAGCTGTAACCTTACAAGAGTATGCTTTAACTTCTGGTACAAGCTATGGAAGTGGTACAGACCTTACAGCAACTCCAACAGCCGTAAATATCAATGTTCCGAAAGTCACTGATGGTGCTAATGTAACAACAAAAACATCATGGTGGGGTATATCTATCCCTATTGGAACACTGCCAGGAGTATACAATGGTGTAAACACTATTACATCAAGCATCCAGACAACATAATAGTAAAAGTGTATTAAAACGAAAGTCTTGGTTCTCTGTCTATATTCAAAATATCAGATGGAGTATCCAAGACTTTTTTGTTTAGAATAGAATAGTAAGCAACAATACTAATCATACCTGCATTATCACCTCTAAACTCCTTCTCAGGATATACATATTTCAAACCATATTTTCTTGCAACCCGCCCTATCCTCCTTACTATCTCCTCACTGTTAAACACACCACCTCCTACAAACAAACTCTTTACATCTGGATACTTCTCAATTGCTTTCTCAAGCTTAACAATCAAAGATTCAACAATCATATCAAGAAAACCTCTACAGAAGTCATATACCCATTCACTATCCCTCTCATACTCCTCTCTCAACTCCTTGGTCTTGTACAAAGCAGCAGTTTTTACACCAGAATAGCTAAAATTAAGATCGTTTGAATGCTTCATAGGGATTGTAAAAGTAATCTTCCCTCTCTTTCCCTTCTTAGCGAATTCTGTAAGAGTAGGACCACCTGGATAACCAAAATTAAGCATCCTCCCCACCTTATCAAACGCCTCACCTACTGCATCATCCAATGTCTCACCTAACTTCACATATCTCCCAATCTTCTTCACATATATCAACTCCGTATGCTTTCCTGAAATCAGTAAACCTAAAGCAGGAAAAAGAGATTCAACATTACTCTTCACCAAACCATTACCATTAGAATTCAAAAGTAAACCAGAAAGAAGATGACCTTCCATATGATTAACTGGAACAAATGGCTTCTTGTACTTAAGTGCTAAATCTTGTGCAAACTTCAAACCAACCTCTAAATCTATAGCCAAACCCGGACCATACGTACAAGCAACATACTCTACATCCTCAATACTAACCTTAGCTTTCCTTAATGCTTCTTCATATACCAAAGGTATATTCTTCTCATGCTCCCTACGAGCAATATCAGGAACAACACCACCCCACTGAGCATGAATCTCAACTTGAGAAGAAACAACAGAACTAAGTACCCTACGACCTCTCAAAAGGGCCACTGAAGTATCATCACAACTAGTATCAAATGCAATTATCAACGGATCTTTACTCATATACCTCAATACTCCTTTCCTCCAAAGAAATATATTTAATTACAACCTTAAACATCCTTATACCCATATTATCACACAAAGCGGAAATCTCTTGAAAAAACTTATCCGCCCACTCTATCAATACAATATCACCATTCTCCAAATGCTCTATCAATCCAGACTTCTCTAACTCACCCTCCTCTAACCTCCAAGTATCCATATGGGCAAAAACTCTCTTCTTACCACCTCTCACATACCCATACTCATTGATTAATGTATATGTAGGAGAATTTACAATCTCACTAACACCAAGAGACTCTCCAACACCCTTAGCAAACTGTGTCTTACCAGCACCAAGTTCTCCACTTAGTGCAACAACTGTTGGAATATCAGAAGAAAGATACTTATCTGCAAAATCTTTAGCAAACTTAATTGTCTCTTCCTCACTCCTAGTTTCTACTTCCAAAATCTTCTTGTTTTTAACCAATGCATCCTCAAACTCAATCTTACCCTGTCTTAATACTGAAAGCTCATTCAATGTGGTATCAAGAACTGTAGATGGTTGATTCTTAGGTAACTCACCTGCATCTAAAAAGAGACCTATCAAATCAAAACTTTTCTTAGGTAAATCTTTAATTAACTGATCAATACTGTACGGTGCTGACCTATATGACATATTCGCTGATGTTGCAGTAATTGGTTTACCAAACTTTTTAATTAATTCTAATGTAAAATCATAGTCTGGATATCTAATACCTACTGCTCCTTGTTGAGAAACTACTGGTGGAACAAGATTACCTTTACTCATTGAGATTACTGTAATTGGTCCAGGTAGATAGTTTTTGTAAAGATTCTCAGCCATCTCATTAATCTCTACATACTCCTCAGCCATCTCTTTATCCGATACCGCAATTGATATTGGTTTAGAACCTCTTAATTTCTTGTATTCCATTATCTTCTTTAATGCCTCTGGGTTAGTTGCATCACCACCTAAGCCGTAACAAGTTTCAGTGGGAAATACAATTAACCCACCATCTTTTAGTACGTCAATGGCTTGTTTAATAGCCTCATCTTTCTTTTTAGTTATATCTATTCTTTTCATGGTATATTATACTAAGAAAGAATAAGTTTTGACTAATTTATAATGAAAAAAATTACAAAAAAGGCTACTCTTTTCATATGCTTAGGTATCCTCACACTATTATCCATAGCTTTACTATCCAACTTTTTATGGACTATTCCAAAAGAAAAAATCAAGTATACTGATTTTAGTGATTGTAATATAGGAGAAGAGGAGAAAGATTGTAACTACCTATTTGAGCTTGAAAACAAAGAAACTATTTTAGTAACACTAGGAAAAGAAACAACTCATATCGATGGAAAGAAACTTCAAAGACAATACGTTAAATTAGGAAATACAAGAGTATGGGAGGGTTACATAGTTTCTTCGAGGATTGTAAATATGAGAGTTTGGGGGAATTTAATTATTGCACATTATACACAAGGATATGGTTGTGGTAATCTTGAAGAAGTTGTTGCATATAATAGTGATATTAAACAAATTATAAACTATGGCTCTGAGGAATCTCAACAGAACATAGATGATAGTAACCCTACTCTTGGCTATTACGATATTAAGATAAATGATGAAAAGAAAGAAATTGAGATAGGAGCAAACAATTACGGAGGTTGTACAGGAGGGTTAAAAGTACCAAATATCGAAAATTCTTATCCTCACTACTGGTGGATTGAACCATGTAACAAGATAGATGTAGAAAAATACAAAGTATCCCCTGATTATGTAACAGAAGCTAGATATTTAATAAAGTATCAGGGAAATGAAAATTTTTCTAAACCAGTACAGATTTATAAAGAAACTTTCAAAGAGATTTTAGAAAACTGCGAGGAAGAAGGATATTCAACATAGAATGATTTTGATGGTATAATGGATATTATACAAAGAATATTGCTATATATCCATATTTTTACATTATTACAAAACTGCTATGAATGAACTTAAAGAAACAAGTGAGCTAAATATTAACAATATATTACCCAGTACAGAGATAAAGGGAGATGATGGAGTTGATTACATAGCATATGTTGAAGATACAATTGGATATACTGATAGAGCTTTTGGATATGCGCCTGTTTTAGATGAAGATAAGGTGTCACTGTTTCAGATAATGACAGATGGGGAGAAGAATGACCCTGCAAATGCTGAGAAGCTTAGTAAACTACCGTTTGGAGATGAATCATTTCTTAAAAACTTAATGACCTTAGGTAAGGATTTAAGGGCATATGTAGAAATTGATATTGAGAAAGGAGAGATGAGGAAGTGGTCAAAGACCTTTAAGGTTGATGGTGAGAAATATGTACTTACATATACACCCGACATTGAAGGTCCTATTAATCCCTATGAAAACTATCTTAAGAGATTAAGTAGCAGAAGATAATTAAATTATTATTTCACCCATATGGAAACATTACATTTAACACAAGATACATTCCAGAAAGAGGTTAAGGAGTTTGAAGGAGTAGCCTTAGTTGATTTTTGGGCTCCTTGGTGTGGCCCTTGTCAGATGTTAGGTCCAGTCATTGAAGACCTTGCAAAAGAATTTGAAGATGGTGTTAAGATATGCAAAGTTAATGTTGATGAGGAAGGAGCATTGGCACAGGAATATGAGATTATGAGTATTCCAACGGTATATGTTTTTAAGAATGGAGAGATAGTAGAGACATTGATTGGTGCTCAGAACAAGGATATATACAAAGAAGCTATAAAGAAACATCTTTAGAAAAAGATGCCTTTTGGTGTTGTTTCTATCACAAAAAACATATATATTATAGTAAGCTTGACTACTAAATATAGATGATTGGTAAAGTTAATAGAAAAAAGTTTTTTTTAAGTACTGCTAGTCTTTTTTTAGCTTTGGGTTTGATTTTTTCGGCTGTACAGGAGAGAAGAAGGATAGAGGATGGGAGTAGTAATGTTACTAGTATTGAACAAGGAGATGTTAAAGGGGCAAATGGCATTATGGGTGCATTATGTGGACAAGGAACATACCAAAACAATGGTTGTACTGCATGTGATTTACCTTCTGGTTGGACCTCTTGTGGTGCTGATTTGACATATTTGTGTGGCACCATATGCTACTCTCCATCTTGTGGGGCAAATGCTTGTGAAGTCCCATATGCACCAACCGCACTTCTAACTAATGGACTAACCAATCCTACCAATGTAACCACCCCACAACCATACTTCAGTGCATACTATCAGGACAGCTATGGCAATAACAATGCAACTGCTTACGAGATTGAAGTTAATACAAGTACTTCTTTTAGTACTCCAACAATGGTATGGGCCAGTGGAGAGACAGGAATCACCCCTTTCCCTACAAAGAGTAGGAGTCCAAATATAGGGTACAATGGAACAACATTACAAAGTGGGACAACATACTATTGGAGAATTGCTTTTCTGGATGCACTTGGTGCAAAAAGTCCTTGGTCTGCCACTGCTCAATTTACTATGGCAAGTGGTAATAGTGCACCAACCGCACCCACTGCTCCACTTACAAACGGATATACAAATCCTGTTGGTATAACTACACCTACCCCATACTTTAGTGCAATATTTAATGACCCTGATAGTGGTGATACTGGTGTACACTATCAGATTCAAGTAAATACAAACTCCTCCTTTACTGGAACAACTATGTGGGATAATACAAAAACTTCTATGACCGCAACAGCTAATGGTTCAAGAAGTCCTAATATTACATACAATGGTTCGACATTACAAGCAGGAACTACATATTACTGGAGAGTTAGATTCTGGGATAACAATGGAGAAGTAAGTCCTTGGTCTGCCACTGCTCAATTTACTATGAACACTATCCCTACAGCCCCAACATCTCCACTTACAAATGGTGAAACCAATCCAACTGGAGTAACTACACCTACCCCATACTTTAGTGCAATATTTAATGACCCTGACAGTGGTGATACTGGTGTTGCATATTCGATTCATGTAAACACTAGTTCTTCCTTTGGTTCGGGAACAACTGTATGGCAAAGTGGAACACAATCAATGACTCCAACAGCAAATGGCTCTAGAATACCCAACATTACATATGGAGGTACTCCACTAGTACAAGATGGGACAACATATTACTGGAGAATTCAACTCTGGGATGCAAATGGATCACCAAGTCCAGTATCAACTCCTACCGCACAGTTTACTATGGAATACAAAATACCTGCACCAACTGGTCTTCGAACAAACGGACTAACTAATCCAACAGGAGTAACAACACCATATCCTAAGTTCAGTGCGATATATAATAACTATCCAGGGAAGGGAAATGCTACACACGTACATATACAAGTTTTCTTAGGAAGTATGGTTCCCGAAAATCAGGTTTGGTCCTTCAATGATGCAATACCAAATGTTGCACCTGGAAATAGAATTGCAGATATTACATACGGAGGGAATCCACTACCCCAAGATGGAGCTACATATGTTTGGAGAATTAGGTTCTGGGATGGAGTAGCATGGTTTAGTGATTGGTCTGCTGCTGGACAATTCACAATGGCAAGTGGAGATAATCCTACTGCCCCTACAAGTCTTCTTGTAAATGGAAAACAAAACCCTACAGGTGTAACCACACCACAACCTTACTTTAGCGCAATATTTAACGACCCTAATACTGGAGATACTGGTACACACTACCGCATCCAAGTAAATACAAACTCCTCATATAGTGGAACTATGATGTGGGATAGTGGTAAAACTGCAATGAGTCCTACCGCTAACGGTTCAAGAAGTCCTAATATTACATACAATGGTTCAACATTACAAGCAGGTCAACAATATTACTGGAGAATTAAATTCTGGGATAATACTGGGTTAGAAGGATATTGGTCCTCTTCCTACTTTATTATGAACACCCCACCTACTGCTCCTACAGCACCTTTAACTAACGGGCAAACCAATCCTACAGATGTAGCCTCTCCACCATATTTTAGTGCAATATTTAATGATGCTGATAGTGGAGATGAAGGCAAGTATTACCAAATCCAAGTAAATACCAACTCTTCCTTCAATGGTACCACCATGTGGGATAGTGGTAAAACCTCGATGACTTCAACAGCCCCTGGTAATAGAAGTCCAAATATTAACTATGCAGGAAATACACTATCTTACAATGGTAATACATACTACTGGAGGATTAAATTCTGGGATAAGAATAATATAGAGAGTCCTTACTCTGCTACTGCACAATTTACAACAGTGATACCAGGTGTAGCACCAACATTACTAAGAACAAATAATCTAACTAATCCTACAAATGTTGTACCTTCACCAGCACCATATTTTAGTGCAGTATTTAATCATAGTAATCCAAGTCGTAGAGCAGTACATTATCAGATTAAAATGATGTTAAGTGGTATACTGATTTGGGATAGTGGTAAAACCTCCATGACCTCTACTGCACCAGGTAGTAGATGTGCTAATATCACATACAATGGTTCTCACACCTTAGATCATAATGGGAATGTATATACTTGGAATATTGTCTTTTGGGATGATTTAGGACAACAAACTGCAACTTCAGCAGAAGCACAATTTACTATGAATAAACGTCCTACTCCACCTACTGGACTACTTACAGAGGGACAAACAAATCCAACAGGTGTTACTGATACAACACCAGAGTTTAGTGCGATATATAATAACTCAACTGGGAAACCTGCAGTGTACTATCAGATTCAGGTAAATACCCAAGCAGACTTTAATGGTTATATGAAATGGGATAGTGGACAGGTATCAATGTCTTCATTAAGTAATGGTTCTAGAACTCCAGATATCTCATATGCTGGTAGTACTCTTACTCAAAATGGACAAACCTTCTACTGGAAGATTAGATTCTGGGATAATATTGGAGGAGATGGTGAATGGTCGGAAGCCAACTATTTCACTATGAAGAGTACCAATGTAACCTTTACAATTAGTCCCAATGGAACGCAGGTACCTACAATACGAACAGACCAGCTTAGTTCAGACAAGTTCATGGGTGGAGTATATGCTTTTAGTAAATACTCTCCCTATATGTTTGGAGGAGCAAGTGAAAAAGTAACAAGCATTACACTACAAAGGACTTGGGTTTCTGGGAATGGGACTATTAGCTGGGCCGCACTCTACTATTATATTGCCTCATCAGGAGAAACCTGCCCTACAACAATGCCTGGTAGTGTAACCCAATATGCCTCCATAACCAACCCATATGGAAGTGGTAACAGTGCAACTTTCACTGGTGATTTACAAGTAATAGGTAATGGACAGGAAAGTTGTATATATGTAATGTTCCGCTTTACTAGTGGTACTGTATCAACAGGTAGTGTCCTAGATTTTGTTGTAACTAATTTTACTACTGGAGTAACAGCTGACAAAGTCGGTCTCCCAGCAAACATATCAGGTACTACAAGATTTGTAGGCCCACCTACATTCACAAACATTACAAATAATGGACCTAAAGACCCTGGGACAACGATAGCATTTAATGCTACAGCATCTAGTCCAAGTGGTGATAATGTTAAATTAGTAGTATGTAAAACACAAGGTGTAACAGGAACAGCCTGCGATGGAGGTGATGATGATACATATTGTACAAGTAGTCTTGTTAGTTCTAACCCATCATGTTCATGGGATATACCAACAGTATATCCAGATGGATCATACTATGCCTACCCATATATCTTTGATTCCAATGGAATACCATCAAATAGCTCACGACAAGGAGCTGCCCATACATTTACTGTAAACAATGTAGCACCTCTACCTAGAAGTATTATTATAAACGGGGGGGAAGCAATCAATCTAATCACAGAAAGTACCAAATCTGTAACTTTAGATGTTAGTGTAAGAGATAACAATGGATGTGGGAACAACGAGATTGCTACTACCACAGCATATATGTACAGATCTGGAGTTGGATATACTTCTTGTGATACATCAGGTGAAACCAATCCTAACAACTGTTACCCAGAAATATCATGTACATTTGTAAGCTGTACTGGTGTTCAAGCAGACTTGCCAAACGTTGCCAATTACACATGTACTACAAACCTCCAATACTATGCAGACCCTACTGATGCTTACTCTCCTTTCTCAGACCAAAGCTGGGTTGCAACAGTTAAAGCTACTGACAATGGACTAGGCTCAGGTGGAACAAACCCATTAACAGGTACATGGGGTATTACCGATGGTGTGAATGTAAACTCCTTGCTCGCATTTAATGTTACTCAAGAGTTAAGTTATGGAACTGTTCTTGCAGGAGTACCTATGTCACCTCTTTCGGCAACAACAACGATAACTTCTGCTGGAAATGTAGCTTTGGATCATTTAGTCTCTGGAGAAGATATGTGTGAGGACTACCCTACATGTAGTGGAAGTAAGATACTTGTAAATCAACAAAAATATTCACTTAATTCTTCTACTGAGTATCTAACAGGAACAGTACTAACTGGTACTCCTGCAAATGTATTCACTAATCTACCTAAACAGACCACATCAACACCAACTTCTGTAAATATCTGGTGGGGGATATTAGCTCCATCAGGGACAGCACCAAAACAATATACTGGAAGGAATACTATAACATCATCTGTTGCTTACTAATCTGATTGTCATTATCTAATGATTTTGATATACTCTCTATGTATTGATATGGAGTGGTAGCTCAATTGGTTAGAGCATCGCACTGTCACTGCGAAGGTTGCGGGTTCGAGCCCCGTCCATTCCGCCATTGATATACAATGTCACAACATATGGTAGAACATCTTTACGCAGAAGATAATCCAGAAAAAGATTTACAAGTAATTACAGACAAGAATCAAGTTATATCTGAAGAAGATTGGAAACAATTCAGATTTACAATATTTGATGAGTCAGAACCATATATGTCATTCAGACCCCCTGCTTTCAAATTATTAAGAGGTTTAGATAGTAATCACCTATTTATATCCGCCTGGGATAGTGAGGAATGGAATGCCTTTGATGAATGGAGGAAGGTGAATCAGATAGAAGAAATTAGTGGTACAAATATTGAACTATGGTTACAAGATTATCTTAAACTCAAGAAGATATTCCTTACAGATGTATACAAAGGTAATGAGGCTGGAGGTGTATGTAGATCTTTTTATTTCTATTACAAAAAATCTTAGTCACACAGTTCACAGAACAAATGTGGTGTAATGAAGATATAAATGAGAAAGTTTCAACACAAAAACTTAGCTAATGGTATATGGCAAAAGAAACCATTCTTAGAACAGATGGCTAATATTGGTAGTGAAGTATACAGAGCATTAAATTGGAGAAAGAAAGGTGAAGAGAAATATGCATATGATGCTTTTGTTAGATCTTTAGAACTATTTGATTTAACTAAAGAATCTAAATTAACATATGGTCAAGGTAAAGAACTATGTAGAATGAGAGAGATGTGGGTTGATTACTTTATGTATGATAATGTATATAACTCTGATGATGAGTTTTTTAATAGATATTTTACAGAATTAACTATAGCCTACAAGAATAAATATAGGGGTGGGATGCAGGAAAGAATATTACATGTATAAAGAATTTGAAAATAATATTCTTACTTTCTAGCAATATACAAAAGATGTTCTCCATATCCTAGTTGGTCTTCTCTCTCTGCTGTTGTTCTTAGATAGTCTATCCACACCTCATACTGTTCTTCTGGTAATTCATTGATTCGTTCTCTAATGAGATCACTAATACCATCTGTTGTTAAATGATGTACTTTAGATAGGTCATACTTCTTCATTAACTCTTCCATTTCACTTGGATACAGAAATGTAAAAATATTTTCACTATCTCTCAATCTATATCCTTCTAGTATCTCTTCTTTGTACTCTACAATATAGTTATCATATTTCTTAACACATTTTACGAATGTAAAGTTGTTAGAAATATATGCAGAGTATATTAATCCTCCCTTTTTACATACTCTCTTAGCTTCTTGTATTACCTTATCCCTATCCTCTCCTTCTAGGTGATAGAGAGGTCCTAGGTTTAGTACCATATCAAATGTTTCATCTTTATACATTGATAGATTTCTTGCATCTCCTAGTACAGGATTAATATTCATATCCTCAGTTATCTTAGATTTAAGAATATCTAAATTCTCCTTAATATATTCCAACGCATCTACTTCATATCCTTTAGATGCATAGAGGAGAGAGTATACTCCAGTACCTGCCCCTAGTTCTAATATTTTCATACCTTCTTTAAGATATTTATCTATGTAGTCTGTAGTTAGTATGAATTCTGTTTTATGTTTTTGGTCTTTAAAGAGTCTATCGTCTTCTGTATATATATTATTGTAGTAGTTTTGTAAGATTGACATAGTACTATATTGTCAGGTTATTAGTTCATTATACTATATTATCATTATGATATAATGAACCATGTCTTACAAACTATTCAAAAAACTTGTTGAGAAATCCAAAAACATACTTATCCTCACACACAAAGGACCTGATATCGATGCTTTCTCTAGTGCTTTGTTACTAAAGATTAGCCTAGAAGAGATATATCCAAAGAAGAAAATTGTTTTCCAAACAAAACAGAGTCCTACGATAAAGTTGCCAAGAATGAAAGAGATAGAAATGGTAAATAGATTGGACTCAACAGACTTTGATTTAATCATTGTGACAGATGCAGGCGATATGAGTTTGTGTGCTAGTGATGAAGATAATATCTCTGATGATATCCAAAAGATATATATTGATCATCATGATACTTTCTTTAACTATGTACACGGTGAAGTTTTAATTAACAACAATATGAGTTCTGCAGCAGAACAAGTTCATGAACTTCTTAAGAATGTATATGGAAAAAAGTTTAAGTTAGATGAAGACAAGGCAGAGTTGGTACAGTATGGAATAGTAGCTGATACTGGCAGATTCCTCTATGATATCACTACACCAAATACACATAGAGTGTTTGCTGATGCTAAAGCGATAACAGATGTAGACCTTGAAGATTTCGCATACAGAAATTCTAAATTCCCGAGAGAGGCTACTCCCGCCATTATTAAATATTTAGAATCATTAACAATTGAAAAAGACATGGCATATATGTTTGTAAGTAGAGAGGACTTAGAAAATAATGAAGAATTAAAACAAGGAGCAAGCACAGCGCAGAGTTTTTTGAGAGATAAGTATCTTCGATTTATACAAGGTGTACACTGGGGCTTTATTGTAAAACCAGATATGAATTTTGATGACGTTTGGTTTGTATCTTTTAGAAGTACAAAGGGATATCAAGATGTAAAAGTAATAGCAGAAGAATTAGGTGGTGGTGGTCATACATACTCTGCTGGTGTACAAATGAAAGCTAATTCATTAGATGAGGTATTGGATAGGATATTGAAGGTGTGTAGAAAGTATTTTGAATAAGAAGGTTACCTCGTGCGTTTTACTTTATACAACAAGGACTATAAAGGTTTTTTCGTGGATTTTTAATATACTAGAGGTCAAACAAAATTACACTTTAGCTACTCGCACTAGCATATTTCTTTATATTCCATTTCCAAAACAGGTTTGCAATAACTATTAGCAATACTGATATACCTAATCCTACCAATACAAAACCATAACTAAACTCTCCTCTAATCATATTTGCAGGAACAGTTGTTAGAAAAGCAATTGGTATAACAGTATAAAAAACAAAACCCAATGAACTACCAAAAACATCCATAGGATACTTAGTTAATCCAAGAAGTTCCTTAGCTATTGAAAGAATCCCATTTCTAGGATTTGAAATAGTAAAACTAGCAAAGAAAAGATATATAGCATACCAAATAAGTAATGCCACACAGATTGCTAATATACCAACAAGGATATCTAATAATTGTATATTCCCCCACTCTACAATTATGTAATAGATAATTAATATCACCCCCGATAATGCAGTAATGAAGTTTGTAATGAAAAAGTCTGAGAATGAAGCATACCATGATGAAGAGAGAGGTTTAAGAAGAATAAAATCAAACTTTCCCTCAAGTACCTTAGATTCCAAATACAAAAGATTCGTAGAAAAAACAGACCAACCAAGATAGTTAAGAACATTCCAAATACCAATAACTAGATATGTCTCTGACTTATTCCATCCTGCATACACTTCACTCTTGCCAAACAGTATATTCAATAAACCAATCTGTATTCCAACAACAAGAAGAGTTCTAAGAATTCTTACAAATATATCTGTTTTGTAAAGATAACTTCGTTTAAGACCACCCTTAAAAACATGTCTCCATACATTCCAATAATATTTTATCCCCCTACTATATTCCCTCTGCTTCATATCTCTTAATAGCTTTTTTGTAAATTAATTTGTAAGAAAAATATAATACTGTGAGCCATGTTACCCCTGCTAGAAAACCTAACAACATATCTTTTGTTTCAATATCAGCAATAAACACCTCAACAGGAAATGATAACGTATATCTGAAAGGCAGAGCAATGAAAAGTTTTCTTGTAAGTCCTGAGAGAAAAACTAATGGTATGAACTCCCCAGAGAGAAGTGATGCCACATTGTAAAAAAATATTCTAATACTATCCATCTCTTTAATCTTTATAGCAGCTAATGCAATAATATTCCCCATTAAGAAACTAATAGAAAAACCAATAACAATTGCAATTAGTCCTAAGAAAATTGAAAGAATATTAAAATTCATAATCCAAAGATTACTCTTCCATGCAATTAATATTCCTAAAAGAAATGCAGGAAAGAAAAGTATTACTCTTAAAACATTACCCCCAATATTAATTCCTAGATATTCTAAAAGATAGTTAAATGGTTTAATAAGGAAGTTAGAAAATTTTCCATCTAATATATTCCTAACACCATGCTCTACTGTATAGTCTGAAGTAAATTTACTAACAAGCATAATTAGAATGTAATATGTCACAACATATCCTTGCTCGACATTACCATTAACTTTTGCAGAAGTTAGCCAGATAAAACAGAGACCTAGTATCTTAAGAATATCTGCAAGAATCCATGCAATCATCTGTCCTCTGTATTGAAACTCTCTAGAGAAATACATCTGTATCTCCCTACTTAGTATCTTTCTGTTTTTGTTCTTTTTTTGTTTTAATTTCATCTTCTAATTGTTTTACTTTCCACATAAATAGTCTAGATTTACTCTCTGCATTTGGATAGTCGGATACAAAACTTAAAGCTGTTTCTAGTATAGCTCTAGGTTTTGTTTTTGCCCATTTGATATACATAGTTAATCTCTTTTTATCATCTAATTTACCTGCTAGTCTAAGACCATAGTTTTGATATTCAGTAGATATATATTTCCCTTTATCACCAAACATTCTCTTGGGATTTGTTTCCAATGTATCTAAATCAAAAAGTTCCTGTTGAGATTCACTCTCCTTTTTAACAGGTGCTTGTTTCTTCAATTGAGAAAGTATGTCTTTTACTGAGTCCATAATTGAAGTATATCATTCACTCACCTTTCTTGAAACAAATCTTTCGTGTAGAATTGTAGATATGAATGACAAAACTGGATTAGAAACAAAAGAAGAAGGAAACAATTTAGACCCTACTCTCATTAGAGAACATTTGGAAGAGGATAAGGATATATCTGAACTACCAGTAACTGATATCTTAGCAGAACAGGTTGACAGGGGGAGAGAAAATCTTGTGAAAAACAATCCTGACTTAACATACGAAGAACAAGCAAGAGTGCTTGCAGAAGCTTTTTACAAAGAGAGTTTATACGGCTTGACTATAAACGAGCCTAGAACTTTACCTCCTGCTTTTGATGAGATACCCAATCAAGAGAAGGTGAACTCTATTTTAAATAACATCTATGCTTCTGCAGAAAAGCTAAAAGAGGAGAGAAGAGACGTAAATATTGAGGAGGCTAGCAGGTGGTTATGGATTACTAGTGGTATGAAATTAGCTACAGAAGAGGATTATAACTACAATAACAGGGTAAAATACAGGGTTTATCTTTCTCCTTCCTCAGAAAACATAGGTGCTATGCTCCATGATATTGGAGCTACAATACCAGAGCACATACAGTACAAAATGAAAACTTTTGATGGCACTGTTAATACCAATGAAATCCCAAGAGTAGATAAAATAGTCATATATTGCACTAATAACAACTTTAACCCTATTGTAAATACAATATCTAAAGTAGAAGTTAAGAATGCATACCTGAAAGATAGACCTGTGCCAGGAGGTGGCAACTATTCCCCTATGTCAGGTATCTCATTTGCTAAAGAAGTTCCTGGAGAAAGTGGTAGTACTATCATTGCATCGCAGCTAGAAAAAAGATTGACAGAAACATCGTGGAGAGATTTATCTAAATATATCTCATCCTTTGAGGATAAAAAGAAATTGCTAGATAGTAATGTCTGGACACTTTGGGAAAGAATACAAGAAGACTCCAAAGAGGAAATACTCTCTATTGCCAATAATTACCGTAGCTTCAAACAAATACTTGAAGAGCAAGACAATGAAAGTAGAGAAATTTTAGAAAATCTTCTCTTCGAAACTTTTGTAGCAAGATTAAATAATAGGCTTTCTTCTAAATTAGGGAAAAGTGAGGAGTATATTAATAATTTCTTAAATGATGAAAGAATTGTTAGAAAATTTGGATACGAAACTACAGAGAGGATAAAGGTTATGGTTAATAATCCTAACAAGGAGACACAAAAGATTATGAACAAGATTGTTATGAAAACTGTTTTAACAATGAGAATTACAAATGCATTACAAAATGGAGAAAAGGCTAGTGAGGGGATAATAAATGCGCTTAGGAAATGATGGTTTTGTAATACAAAGATACTAACTGCTTACCATTAAATTACACTCCCCTAATTTGTTCTAACAATTCTTCCTTCGTTGGTAAAAACAATCTATACTTACTAGCAAATACTTGAGTATTCTCTTTGGGCAATGTCATCTCAACCATCGAATTCTCCTTATCAGCACAAAGTAAAATCCCTATCGTACTATTCTCTCCTTCCACCTTTACCCTTCTATCATAATAATTTACATACATCTGTAACTGTCCTAAATCTTGATGTTTCAATTCCCCTATTTTAATATCAAAAAGAACAAAACATTTTAATAATCGATTGTAGAAAACAAGGTCAATATAGTAATGTTGTTCACTAAAAGATATCCTTTGTTGCCTTGAAACAAAAGCAAAACCTTTTCCCAACTCTAATAAAAATTCTTGCAGATTATCTATTAACATACTCTCAATATCCTTCTCCTGATATTTTCGATTCTCTTTAATATCCAAGAATTCAAATATATATGGGTCTTTTATTAAATCTTTTGGTTTTTCAATAATTTGACCCTCCTTACTTAGTCTTAATATCTCTTCTTTATTCTTTCCTACTAACAACCTTTCATAAAGACCTGAGTTAAACTGCCTCTTTAGTTCCCTTAGCGACCAATTGTTTTGTTCGGATTCAATTTCATAGAAATTTCTAATTGGTTCATCTAACCTCATTAGAAAAACATAATGTGACCAAGATAATGGAAATTCTTGTTTCTTAGCAGATGAGCTTATATGGGTGCTAGATTTCGCAGACAGTGTCTTCGTTTTTTGAAAAGATTTATTATATATCAAAAAGAAGTATCTCATATACTCAAGATTTCTCACCGAAAAACCCCTTCCAAACTCCTGAATTAATCTATCACTCAGATACTTCAAAGTCTTCTTACCATACTCTGCAGTATACTTACCTCCTTGCTCATACTCTACAATCTGCCTACCAATCTCAAAGTAAACATAGACCATTCTAGTATTCACATACCTATACACATCTTGCTTGGAAACAACCAAAAGCTCTCGTATACTCTGAAGTAAATCCTGTTTTTCTAATTTGTCCATACTCCTATTTTACACAAGGAATATGAACTGGAGATTAACTACTTATTTTTCTTCTTTGTATCCTCAAACTTCACTCTGTCTTTGTAAATTTCCTTAGTAAGATTCTCTATCTCTGTTCTCATCTGTGGGAAGAAAGTACCCTCTCTTGCAGTAACATCTTCCATGAACCAGAATATTCTTTCACTATGACCATACCCACTAACAGGTGGCATACCATATTCCAACATCTCTACAAAATCGATATCCAACATCTGAGCTTCCTCATCTCCATCTTCTCTCAAAGCTTGTTGATCTAAGAATCTTTCTAATTGGTCTTGAGGGTCATTAATCTCTGTATATCCGTTACCTAACTCACTACCTGCTATTATCACTTGGAATCTCTGTGTCAACTCCTCATCTTCTTCCTGAGACTTAGCAAGAGGAGACATAAATTTAGGATGATTAACTAAAAATGCAGGTCCTGAAATTGTTATCCTAATACTCTTCCACAAAGTGTCAATCATTCTATTCCTGTTCCTCTCACCACTCATTTCAATATTGTTTTTCTCAATTGCCTCTAAAATCTTCTCATCACTATCCTTAAATATATCAATACCATACCTATCTTTAATTGCACCTGCATAATCAATCTCCTTCCATTCATCTGCTAAATCAAAAGTATGGCCTCTTGTTTCAAAATCTGTTTTACCATAGACCTTCTTAGCAATCTCTAAGAACAATTCCCTTACCAATTCCATATTATCCTTGTAATCAGCATATGCCCAATACCATTCAATATCATAGAACTCCTGAAGATGCTCATCATCAATCCCCTCATTTCTAAAATGTGGACCAAAGGTATATATCTTCTCGAAACCTGCACCTATCAATCTCTTCTGATACAATTCAGTCGAGATTCTAAGATAGAACTCCTGATTAAGTGCGTTATGATGAGTTGTAAACGGTCTTGCATCAGCACCTCCTGGAACTGGCTCCATGATTGGAACTTCAACTTCTAAGAAACCTTTCTTCTTTAGGAATTCTCTCTGGACTCTCCAAAACTTTGCCTTTCTTTCAAAAAGTTTAATTCTCTCTGGATGAATAACTAAATCGAGATATCTTCTTCTAAACTTCTGCTCCTTACTCTTAAGTTCTCTAGGAATTGGTCTAATGGCTTTAGAAAGCAATCGAATATGCTTTACCATGATAGTTATCTGTCCTGTTTTAGACTTACCAATATCACCATATACTTCAACAAAATCAGCTAAATCTAAAAGTGAAAGATGTTCCCAACCCAAATATCCTTTCTTCAAATCTTCAGTTAAGTTATCTTTCTTAATCATTATCTGAATATTGCCAGATTGATCCCTAATATCACCAAAAACTAACTTCCCATGCTCTCTCCATGCCATAACTCGACCAACTAAACAAGTCTCTTTACCATCATATTTTTCAAAATTCTCAACAACATCTCCTATCTTCTCCTCCCTATGTGTCTTTGCAGGATATGGGTCAATCCCCAACTCTCTGAGTTTCTTTACTTTCTCAATTCTGACATTTCTTTGTCCAATTAAATCGCTTGTAATATCTTCCATAGAATTAAATATTGAAATGAATTTGTAGATTATACCATTTTCTTGCTCTTTTTTCGGTAATCCTCTATTTCCTTATGATTACCAGACAAAAGGACATCGGGAACTCTCCAACCATTAAACTCATCAGGCTTGGTATATTGAGGATATTCCAATGAATTATCATTAAATGTTTCTTCATCTAAAGACAATTCATTACCTAAAACTCCTGGTATTAGTCTTGTAATACCATCTACCAATACAAGAGCAGGAAGTTCTCCTCCAGAGAGTACATACTCCCCTATTGAGAATTCATAATCTACTAAATGGTCATGTATTCTTTGGTCAAAACCTTCATATCTTCCACAGAGAATTATCATATGTAAATCTTTCTCTTTAGAGAATTCTACTAATTTCTTTTGTTTAAGTTGTTCTCCTTTTGGTGTTGTAATTGCAACAAGAGTGTTTTCTTTTTTTAATTCCTTTATTGCTTTGTATATTGGCTCTACCTTCATTATCATACCTGGACCTCCACCATACGGTGTATCATCTACTGTTTTGTGTTTATCAGTAGCCCATTTTCTTAAATCATGAACATTAATTTCAGCAAGACCTTTTTCTCTTGCTATTCTTACTATTCCTGTATTTATATATTCCTCTATTATTTTAGGAAATATTGTTATTATATCGAATTTTGGCATATTATTTATACTAAAGAATTCCTCTAATCCTCATTTTCATCATCTAATGAACTCTGTTCTCCACAAGCTTGAGCAGCTAATGCCATTGCTTTAGCAACTTCTGCAATCCTTAAATCATACCCAAGTGATGTATTGGTTATATCTAAATCAACGATATACTGTGTACCATCATATTGCACAAAACCATTATCTGGATCCCAATCTTCATCAAAAGATTTTTCTGAAAGAGTAAAATCAACTTGGTTAAAAAGCCTTGGAAAAACTTCTTCAAAAGTTTCGGCATCCAAAGTAACACCTAAATGTACATTGTCTCCTTTTCCCCTGTTTTTTAATACTACTATATGCTCACAACCACAAGCCATAGTCTCACCACTCCAAGGTATTTCATACATAATACCTTTAGTCTTTAACTTTTCTAGCGCCAAAGCCAAAGGTATCTCATGCAAAACATCTATCTCGTCCTCGGGAATTAGCTCTTTAAACCTCTTATACTCATTATCGACTCTAGATACAAGAGTACCACATACATATTCAAATAACTGTTCATCTGCTTTTAAATAATTATCTAAAAACTGTTCTATTGTAGGTGTCATAATATGAAATTTGATAGGTTAGGTATAACGAATTATATGTTATACTTCTCCTTACTACAAGCTACTGTTTTATCATAGTACATTATACTATTTTTAGGTATAATTAGATATTAAAATGTTATTACACCAACATGAAATCATACAGAGCAGGTGGAATAGTAATAAATAAAGAGGGGAAAATTGTATTAACAAATGAACATCTATGGGGATTTCCAAGAGGAGGAGTTGAGGAAGGTGAAGATTATATCTCAGCAGCTAAAAGAGAGGTATTAGAAGAAACAGGTTTAAATCAATTTGAATCAATAGAGAAATTAGGAATATATGAAAGATACCCAAATGGTATTACAAAAGATACACCAGGTGCTTACCCTATGGAAATACATATGTTTCTTTTTAAAGTTAATACAGAACAAGAGTTAAAACCATTAGATAGCAATGTTAAAGAAGTAGGATGGTTTACATATGAAGAAGCATTAGAGAGATTAACTAATGATGAAGACAGAAAATTTTTAGAAGAACACAATCAAGAAATATTTCAAGTGAAGAATAACTAGATTCACTCCTCTGTCCAAATCACTTTCCCACCCAATCTTAAAAAATGTTCAAATCTTACAGATATTTTATCCACAGGAACAACTGCTTCCCTACTTTTAGATTGCCAAGATTTATTATCACCTTTTATAAAATTCTCTGGAGGGATTACATACAATGTTCCTACATTATCCTCCATATATTCCCGCTAAATTCCACTAGCAAATGCGACAGTTGTATGTGTTAAGATTGTTCTAACAATCTAAATTAACATATAAGTACGATGAAAAACTCACAGGAAATTACTGTTGCATGGCATCTTTGGAGAAAT
>Ga0255346_1002293_pt1 | contig 24534 bp, 20 predicted proteins | sample wastewater_treat_FD_194410 | JGI IMG/M metagenome (GOLD analysis project Ga0255346, IMG submission 194410) | Wastewater microbial communities from Lulu Island WWTP, Vancouver, Canada - plant22 | ecosystem: Engineered > WWTP > Wastewater > Unclassified | place: Canada: Vancouver, British Columbia...
CGGTTTACGATCGCGCCGTCACCGCCTTCGGCCCGGTGCTCCGGCTTAGCCGGAAGCAAAGGGAAGTGATGCCCCCTCCTTAAACTCATCCCAGCCCCGGGAGCCGTGTTCACGTGACGTCCCGCCACCCCGCTCCGTCCCCGGTGGCTACTGCCGCAAAGCTCCCACCCCCACCGCTTCTGTGGGGAGGTGAGGCGACCAATCCTCATCATCCTGTCCATCCTGTCTCAAAAGTTCCCATCCGCGCCTCGCCCGTGCGGGCGAGGCGACCGGAATACAGGTCTCCGCAATCAACGATCAGCGAGTTTCAATCCGCGCCTCGCCCGTGCGGGCGAGGCGACACGGTGGCCGAATATTTTGGCGCTTGGCTGGAGTCGTTTCAATCCGCGCCTCGCCCGTGCGGGCGAGGCGACCTCAGGGAGACAGGGGGTGGAGACTGGGCGGGTACGTTTCAATCCGCGCCTCGCCCGTGCGGGCGAGGCGACTTGTTGGCCGCTTTGAATTCTGGCCAGCCGGACGCGTTTCAATCCGCGCCTCGCCCGTGCGGGCGAGGCGACGGCCCAGCGGTTGCACGCGCCGCGCACGGATACCCAGTTTCAATCCGCGCCTCGCCCGTGCGGGCGAGGCGACACCAAGTCAAACGACGCGGTTGGTTGTGAGTGTGTGTTTCAATCCGCGCCTCGCCCGTGCGGGCGAGGCGACGAAGAGTACGCGCGCGAATACAGTCGGATTAAAAGTTTCAATCCGCGCCTCGCCCGTGCGGGCGAGGCGACGACTAACTCCATGACTAAAATCCTCCGTTAAACGAGTTTCAATCCGCGCCTCGCCCGTGCGGGCGAGGCGACGCGAATCAACACGCGGACGCCGCCGCCACAATCGCGGTTTCAATCCGCGCCTCGCCCGTGCGGGCGAGGCGACGACGCACCCGGACGTGCTTGGACATCCCGATCTTGTTTCAATCCGCGCCTCGCCCGTGCGGGCGAGGCGACAGGACATCCTGCGGCAACTGTATGGATTGGCGCGACGTTTCAATCCGCGCCTCGCCCGTGCGGGCGAGGCGACATCTGACTTGGAAGGATTGGGTTATGCCTTCGGGTTTCAATCCGCGCCTCGCCCGTGCGGGCGAGGCGACGGGATGACCTGGATCGCATGTATCTGGACGGCGACCGTTTCAATCCGCGCCTCGCCCGTGCGGGCGAGGCGACATGACGCGCGGACGGTCCACTCCCCATCACCGGTTGTTTCAATCCGCGCCTCGCCCGTGCGGGCGAGGCGACCCAACCGAGTGGAAAACATCATCCGGCCCGGCATGGTTTCAATCCGCGCCTCGCCCGTGCGGGCGAGGCGACGTCATCCATGCGCGAGTTCTACAACGAAACCTTGGTTTCAATCCGCGCCTCGCCCGTGCGGGCGAGGCGACCGCGCCTACGGCAACGCAATCGTCCCGCAAGTCGCGTTTCAATCCGCGCCTCGCCCGTGCGGGCGAGGCGACATTGACGGCTGTGCCGGGTTGGTGGTCATGCGAATGTTTCAATCCGCGCCTCGCCCGTGCGGGCGAGGCGACTTCCGCGCCTTAGAACGCTATTTCCGGGAGAGGTATGTTTCAATCCGCGCCTCGCCCGTGCGGGCGAGGCGACATGGTGAACGAGCCGGGCCCGGCCATGTGGGTCATGTTTCAATCCGCGCCTCGCCCGTGCGGGCGAGGCGACCCAGCTGTATGGGCTGACGCCATGCGGGAAAAACAGTTTCAATCCGCGCCTCGCCCGTGCGGGCGAGGCGACAGAAAGTTGACTCGGCGCTGCTGCTTAATTGTTTAGTTTCAATCCGCGCCTCGCCCGTGCGGGCGAGGCGACATGGACTACCCGAAAGTGGTCGCGAATTGGTCGTGTTTCAATCCGCGCCTCGCCCGTGCGGGCGAGGCGACATGGACTACCCGAAAGTGGTCGCGAATTGGTCGTGTTTCAATCCGCGCCTCGCCCGTGCGGGCGAGGCGACCTCGCGGTGGATGGGCCAAAGCTTATGTTGAGTTGGTTTCAATCCGCGCCTCGCCCGTGCGGGCGAGGCGACGTGGTACCATTATTACACGGTTGGAGAGCTGTCGGCGTTTCAATCCGCGCCTCGCCCGTGCGGGCGAGGCGACGATGCTGATCGCTTAACTGTTCCGGGGTCGCGTGGTTTCAATCCGCGCCTCGCCCGTGCGGGCGAGGCGACTGCGGCCCTTCCAACTGGCCGGGCGGCAACGACTTTGTAGCAGGTTTCCGCCAACCCGCCAAGGGCGTAGCCGCAGAGACACTCTTAAATGTCAAAGAACGAGCGAAATGATGCATCTGTATTGCTTCCAGCCGCGAGCGCGGAACCTGCTGCTCCGGCCCGGCACTTGGGGTTCGCGCTATCCGTTTCATAAAATCAATGGTTCGGTCAAATCCAACGGTTTCTCCACGCCGTGATGTTCCGTGCGTTGGACGGCCGCTTGATCGAGGAAGTAAAAGCGCAGGGAGTCTTCGTTGTCCTTGATTTCCTTGAGCAGCCGGGCGCGCAATTGCACCCACTCCTTCTGGCCGACCTGACATTCAAAGACGCTCTTTTGCACCCGCACGCCGTAATCCTCGCAGACCCGGGCGACGCGGCGCAACCGGCGCTGACCGGCTTTTTCCACAGTGGAAACGTCGTAGGTCACGAGGATGAGCATGAGCGTTGCATCGTTGAATCAGTGAGCCGCCTGGAGGTCATGCCGTCAAGCCGTTCGGCGGGTCGCCGTCGCGGGTGGCGAGATTGGGGATTTGAAATGAGCTTCATTTGGGCACGAACGGGAGGTAGTCGGCCATATCGCCACGCAAGTGGCGGGCCAGCACGCGCGCTTGGACGAAAGGAAGCTGGGCAATGCGAAACGCCTGGTCCAGCAACGGATGCGTCAATTTTTCCTGTTTCCGTTCCTGATAAGCTTTGATGACGCGTTTGCGTCCCGCATCGGTGAATTCCACTGCGCCGCCTTCCCGCCGCTTGAAATCGCCCGGGCCGATCTGCTGGCGGTTGATGAGGGTGACGGCCAGCCGGTCGGCCAGCCAGGGGCGGAATTCCTCCATCAGGTCCAGCGCCAGGGCCGGACGGTTCGGCCGTTCCGCGTGCAGGAAGCCGACAAAGGGATCGAGGCCGATGCTGGTGAGGGCGGCGATACAATCGTGCCGCACCAGCGCATAAAGGAAGGAGAGCAGGCAGTTGATGCGGTCGCGCGGCGGGCGGCGGGTGCGGGTGGTGAACGAAAAATGTTCGTGCTGTTGTTTGAGCAAAAGGGCGAACACGCCAAAGTAGGTCGCGCTGCCCATGCCTTCGGCGCCGCGTAGTGCGTCCATTGGAGATTTCAGATTGGCGGTTTCAAATGCCGCGAGCGCTTGAATCTGGCGCGCGAGCGCGTCGGTGGCCGCGGTGATTCGTGCTTTGTGATCGGCACTTTCCGATTCTCTCGCGCCGCGCAGGAGACTGTTGCGGCTGTTCTGAAGTTTGCCGGCGATGATCTGCCGCGCAAGGGCGGCGCATTTGCCGGGGTCGTCCGCGGCGCGGAACTGGGTGCGGCGCAAAACCACACTGGTATCCGCCACGCCCGTCAGGCGCGCCTGCAAATAGCCGGACTCGCTCAGGTAATTGACCGCCACCCCATGTGCCCAGCATAAATCCAGCGCGGGCGGGCTGAGGGTGCTCGCGCCAAAGACGCAGATGGATTCGAGGTGATGGATGGGGATGGAAAGCCTGCGCCAGTCGGCGGCCTTGTCCCGGGTGCGCTCCTCCGGCGGCAAACCGGCGGGATACACCGGGACTTCGACCCGCAATGTGAGGTGATCGCGCGCCACGTAGCTGGCCGGGGTGGTCAGGTAGAGGGTGTTTTGGGCAATCTTGTCCACGCGACGCTGGATTTGAAATTTCAGATTGGTGATTTGAGATTGGTTTCGAGCGCGTCTGGCGTGCAAAACAGCTTCGCAAACAACGCTTCGGCCCGGCGCGCTCCTTCCGCTGACAGCAGGACCGACTTGGCTTTGCCGGCTGGGTTGCTGATATAACCCTTGGCGTGGAGACGGTCCAAGGCGTCCCAATCGTGGCCTTTCCATGCGCGTGGTGGTTCGCACCGGTGTTCGCGGAAGCTGGTCAGGTGCAACAGCGCCAGCACCGCGTCGTCAATCTTGTCCGGGTCGGGATTCATCGAAGTTTAAGTTTTGGAATTCGGGATCTGCGATTTCAGATTTTAGATCAGACCCTGCTCCTCCGCCTCCTTGCGTTTGGGATGCCAGGCGGGCAGGTGCCGCAACAGTGTCTTCTCGAATTCGGTGGCGCGCTTCTTTTGCTCCGCCGCCCGGCGCGTGCGCTCGGTGAGATGCCGCTGACCCTTAATGTCCGAGTTTTGCAAGGAATCCGCCCAACCGCGCAATTGGCGCGAGCAGGATTCAGCCGTTGATTTCAAATTTGAAATTTCAGATTTCAAATCCGCCGGCCAGCGCGATTTCTCTGCGCGGCGCAATTTCAACGTGAGCAGGGAGCGGACTTCACCCGCCGAGCCACGCGCGATGTAAAGGAACGCCAGCAATTCGTTCGTCGTCCCGCGTTCGAAGCCCTCGGCGATGTTGTTGGAGACGGAAAGCGCGGCGCGGTCGAGCTGGTCGCGAAAACCGCGCGTCGCTTTGAACGCGTCGTTCGCCAGCAGTGCCTCGGTCAGTTCGTACAGCTCGGCGGCCTTTTGCCAGACAGGCAGGTCTTCAAACGATTTATAGGTCATGGTGCCTGATGCGGTTGAGGGTGGGGAGTGAGGGGCCTTGGTCGGGGGTTGAATTTCAGATTTGAGGTTTCACATTGCCAATTTCAAACAGCGAAGCGGCGAGCCGTCGCGCGCGAATTTCGCTGCTGATCGCCCGGGGCAGGCAGAGGTCGAACAGGGAACACTCCGCGCAGGCCGGCCGCCAGACAGCCGGAGGCAGTGAGGGGACTTCAGGTTTCAGATTTTGAATTTCAGATTCGCGCAGCAACGAGCGCAATTCGGCGATGGCCGCTTCCGTGCGGACGCGCAACTCCGGCGTGAACACCACCTCGCGCCGCCGCTTGCTGTCGGCGTGGAAAATGGCGCCGCCGGGAATGGGCAGACCAAACATCTCCTCCAGGCAAAGCGCTTGCGCGCAAACCTGGGCGTCGTCGTTGTCCCATTGCCGCCGTTTGCCGACTTTGTATTCCACGGGCTTCAGGGCGGCAAGGTGGTCCGGTCTGAAATTCGAGATTTCAAATTTCCGATCCGGCGCCGGCGAACGGAGCTGGACTTCCACGATGTCGCACTTGCCGCTCAGCCCCAGCCGTGCGGACCACACCGGCAGCGCGCGCCACAGGATGATTTGTGATTTGAAATTCGAGTCCTCAGATTCCCGAAGGGTCTCATAGCCGGCGAGGTCGGCATGTTCATGGATGATCTCGCCGCGCGCGGTGTGCTGGTTCTCCTCACGCCAACCCTCGACGAGCTTCAACGCCGCCCGTCGCGGGCAGTAAAGATGGTCGTTGAGGAGCGAGAGCGGCAACGCCTCGCGGGCTTCTGCAATCGGCGATCTGGAATCTTGGGCTGGGGTCACGGGCTCATGGTGTGCGGTCTGCGATTTCGTCTGTTCGGTCGGGGTCACTTGGGCGTCTGGGATCTGAGATTGTCAATTTTCAATCCGTTTACAGTGGTTCAAAACCAACTTTCCCAGCTTTTAGCAATGGTAGCACGCCAGCCATGTAGCCGAGGAATGAGTCGTATTCCAGATTCCAGCGGAAAACGCCTGGCCAACCGCTCAATTCTGGCAGTGCCAACTCGCGCTCCTTCCCCACCCACAACTGCACGCTGCCCAGCATCAACTCCCGCCAGCCCGGCCATTGGCTGCGATCGGGATTTTCCAAACGCTGAATCAGCCCCGGTTCAACCACGACAGTTCGCGTTGCGGCGTCAATAATTCGGCACAATTTGGCGACTTGCGGATAATCCGCGTCCTTCTCCGCTTGGACGATTTCCTCCATGCGCGAAACCTTTTCGCCGTGGTCTTGCCGGATTTCGCGTTGAAGTGCTTCTGTGCAATCATCCGGGCCGGGTTGACGATTCTTGCCCGCGCACTCGGCAAATAATTGTTCCAGGATGCGCCGTGAGAGTTTCGCTTGTGGGTGGAGCGAGAGACCGTTGTCCGCATCGTGCCGGAAATCCCAAACCGCCGCGTCGTCGTATTCGCCCGAACGGCTGGCGCGACCGGCGATTTGCAGCAGGTTCACCAATCCCCAGCTTTCGCGGAACGCGGTGCGGAAGGAAAAATCCACCCCCGCTTCCACACAACTGGTTGCCACCAATGTCCAGCCGGCCTCGTTTGTCGTGAGACGTTCTCTCACCCGTGTTACGGTCCGGGAACGGTCGCGCGGTGTCAGCGCGGTGGAAATGTGCTCCACATCCGCGCCGCGCTTGCAGGTCTCGCGGAGATAATCGGCAAACACCGCCGCCGATTGCACCGTGTTGAAAATCACCAGCCGCGGGCCGGGCTTGTTCTGCACAAAATCACCAAGACGTTTCATGGACATGGCCCGCGCCTTTGAGCAAATCGAGACACGTTTTTCTTCAAACGCCATGGTCGCGGCCCGGACTTCCGGCTTGATGAGGTCAGGAATTTCGCATTGCTCACCCTCTTGAAGAAAGCCGGGGCGATTCCAGAAACGCGGCAATGTGCCCGAGGCCAACACCAGTTGACAGCCCCAATCCTCGCAAAGCTCCCGCAACCACCGAAGCATTTGCGGCCAGAGCGCGGGTGGAACGGCGGCATGCGCCTCATCCACAAAAATGGCGCTGCCGGGGACTTGGTGGAATTTACGCAAGGAGGCCGTATCATGCGCGGCCAATGTTTCAAAAAACTGGACGGCAGTGGTTACGACGATAGGCGAGTCCCAACGCGCGGCCAGACAGCGCGACTCATAGTCGGCGAAATCAACGCGGTGATGATGCGCCGCCACGACTGATCCCATTTGTGCTTCGGATTCATCCGGCAATCGTAATGCACGACGGTAAACCGCCACAGATTGGTCAATGATGTTGGTGAACGGCAGGACAACAAAGAGGCGCCGCAGCTTGCGCTCGGCTGCCGCGCGCAACAGATGCGCCATGACGGCGGTGGTCTTACCTGTGCCAACCGGGCTATCGCAGGCAAGCATGCGCTCGTCGGATTTGACTTCCCGTTCACGGCAGGCGCGGTAAACATCCTGCCGCAATTTCATCCGCTGCTCTTCGCGACCATTTGCTGGCGGGTTCTTTACCGCCAACCCGGTCATGTATTCATCCAATCGCGCCAACCGCTCTCCGGCGCGCAAATCGGGAGCGGAAACTTCGCCTTCATTCCGATAATGCCGCGCCGTATCCGAGTGATCGGCATCCACAAGGCAGGATAGAGCGAGACGGCGAACCAAGCCCGAGAAGTGCGAGTTGGCGGCGGGGGCTGCCGGGGCAAAAAGCTGATGGTGCTGTTGCAGATAGCTTTCCAGAAGATCGTCGGTTCGTTGCCAGGCGGCTTGTCCCAATCCGTCCAATTCGTCAGTATCGCGAAAGACGAGGTTCTCACCATTGGCAAGCTTGGCCTTCTCTTTAGGGAACGACGGCAGCCCGATGTGATGCGCATAAACTGTGAAAGCCGCCTCGAATTGTTTCAGGCGCAGCAAATGCGCTGCGCCCGCCTCAACGTGATTAAACCCATGCCTGTTTTTCCGGTTGTGGCGCAAAATTTCCTGAAACAACTCGTCCAACTTGCCCAGGTCGTGATACGCCGCCGCCCGCTCGACTGCCGCAACAAAGGAACCACACCACTTGGGCGACCACGCTGCCGCCGCCCGCGCAAACCGCGACGCCTCACGGAAAACATTCTCCACATGGTCGCGATATGACTGTTCCGTCGCGCCATCGCGGGCGCTGTGAGCCAGCGGTTCAAATGTGGTTACGGGCTCGGTCACAAGGCGCAATCGTGGTATTCACCGCATTGCTCGAACGTCACTTTACTGTCAGGACGGACGGGCTGGCCTTTGATTGTCTCCCAGGTCGGGAGCGTGCCGTAGTCCGCTAACGACTCCGAAGGCTTGTCGAGTTTCTTGGGGGTGAGCGCGTCAATAAATGCGAAGTCAGAAACCGAACCCGCACGACTCTTGTGCGTGAGCGTGTGGGCATGGACGACTTCAACCATCGAGCGCACCACCGAACGGGTGCTGGCGTAGCTGTGTTTGAGCAGGTGCAACATCAAATCCACATCCTGCTTCGTGCATCCGGTTTTGTGTGCAAGGTTCGGGTTCACGAAAAATGGAACGGCATACAGTCCGTGCTTCACGACACGGAACGCCATCGGTGCCATGCCACGGTCTTTGCCGGCTTCGACACCGGACTTGCTGGTCCATGTCGAGAATTCGATGTCTATCGGAGCGATGGAAACACCGACGCCGAAATGGGCGACGCCCGCGCGAATCGTGTCCGCTCCGCCTTCTTCAAGGAACGTGTTGCCGAAAAGCCGTCCGTCCCAGTAAGCATCAATGAAACCCTGGCCGATTTTGCCGTCCTTCGGCTCCATCTTCTTTTTGATTTCACCACGGTTGCGTCCACGGCTCTCTAGGATTTGGAACCGGTCGTCAGCCAAATCAAGCGATGCCTTGATTTCGCTCCAGACCACACCTTCCTTTTCGAGAACGAGGTCGCGGAGCTTCCGTTTGACGGAGACAGGCGAGATTTCACCTTTGCCGTCCGGGCGCTGGCGGGGGGAACTTTCGCGTTCCGGGTCGCCATTGGGGTTGGACTTGCGGACTTCCAAAATCAGGAGTCCGGTAATGCGGGGAACATTGTTTTCGTATTTTTGTGTGCTCATAAATCGGGTCGTGTTGTCTTGGGTTATTGTTTCGGGGTTTCGGTTTTCGGGTGGTCAGCAAGGTAGCCGAGCAAGAGCTTCGCTTTGTCGGCATCGGTCATTCTTGCTGGCAATTTTTCGAGATCAATGCTTTGGCGTGCATCACCCATTTGCCGGTTTAGCCAATGGATCAGCCCAGCGTCTTCGCCGGAATAGGTATCCGCCCAGCCTTTGTATGGTTTAATTCGTTCGGCAAGCCGCGCCAAGGCCGACACCGGTTGGTCCAGTGCGGTGTTGAAAAGTGCGTTGCCGATGAGTTCGCTAGGCGCATCGACTTTGCCGATCTTCCGCTTCTCCTCGGAAGTGCGAACAAATTTGCAGTATTGGAAGTGTAGGCTGTCCGATAGGGCGAGCAGCCGTCCGATTTGAGTGATGGGTTCTTGCATAAAGTCCTCTTTTTGGTGTCCGAGTTGATGAAGTAGAATTCCGAAGAGAGCGATGGTTTTGACCGATTGCCAGCGAACAGGTTCGCTTAATGGATTCCGGGCGTAGTCCGTTTTCGCAGCACCGAGGGCAATCAGCACACTGCTCATACGCGATATGAGCAATTCCAAGGCGATGCGGGCCTTTTGTCGCGTAAGCGGCGCGTCCGCAAGGAATACATCGTAGGCATCGCTCACAGACAACGCGCGTTGGTAGGCGGAACTGAAACCGCTCTTGGCATCCGCGCTCCAGACGCGATTGACGACTGATGCCAATTCCAGTGGACATGGCACGGTGTGGGAGCGGAAAACAGATTGCTTCGTGTTCTTGTCGTGAAACCAAACCGACACTGGCGGCACATTACGCGCGCCGGCTTCCCATTCCCGAGCGGCCCGAATGACATCTTGCACGCGCAGGCTGCGGTTGAGGCTGATTTGCTTCTTTGCCTTGTCTATTGGGCAAAACGCCAACAAGCGGACATTGAGGTTTGGGTTGGCTGCCACTTTGCCCTCAAGCATCTCCAAAACCGGTTCAGCAATAGCTTCAAAATCGGCGTCCGAAAATGCGTTGGCTTCACCGCCGAACATTTCAGCCAGTTGCGCACGGCCTTCCGGCTCGCCTTCCAGATAGGCAACGAGCAAGTCGCGTTTGTCTGGCTGCGCGCTGGGTATCGCCCGGCAAGTGATGCCGCGCTTATCTTCGCTGGCGAGGTAAAGCAGCGCGTCACTCATCTTCTGAACCCGCGCCGAGGAAACCGGGAATGATTGAGAGCCTTTGAAGCCATACCGCTGCAACGCCTGCACCTCGTTGGTGTTCACCGAAAACAGTTTCACGTTGCCAAGCTCTGCCACTTTTGGCCCGGCGGGGAATTTGTCCTGCAACTCAGCCGTTTCTCCAAAAGCATCTTCTGCCTTGTCCCCTTGCTCAGACTTGCCTGCGGCGGTAATCGATTGCGTCTGAATGAGAGCCGCATTGATCGCAGCGCTCGTCGCTGAATGGGCAACTCTACAAAATGCGGGATCGGGCGACGCCAAATCGAGATAGACGGGTTGGTTGGCGTTCTTGTCCTGCTTCACCTTCTCTTTCCAGTAGTCAGGCGAGGCAATTTCCTGCGAGCGCTTTTTCCAATCCAGCGCCCCAAACAACACTTCCCGAAACAGCAGCAATTGCCTGCGGTCATACTCCGCGTTCTGATCCACCATCAAATTTGCCAGCGACTCAGCGAAGGCCGGCAGTGTCAGATTTGACTTTGCGACTGTTTCAACCAGCGTCGTGAAGTTTTTCAACCTGGCAATCTCAGCAGGTAACGCTCCCTTTAGCTCCGTAACCAATTCACGGCATGATCGCTGGAATTGCTCTGGATGCTTGGCGGGCTTTTCTGGTTTTTGGGGATTTTCCCTGAAGGTTCTAGCTTGGGATTCGGCAAGGAGCTGGCGCAATCCCTCTGTAAGTTCTGCCGCGCTGGAATGCTTGCTTTTCTCCAGTGCGACCAGTTTCTCAATGGCTGGCTTGAGTGAGCCTGCCGAAGCCTCAGCGAATCGGCGGAGTGGCGTCGGGATGTTGAATCCAGGGAAACTCGACCCGGCAGAGCCGTGTTCGACGCGGAACAGGTTTGCGGCTGTTTCGCCCGGCAGAACCTCAATGCGGGAAGGATTGCCAGCGTCGTCCAACGATACGACAAGCAAATCTCGGTTCTTCCCCATCGGGTTGATTCGGGGATGACGCGACGGGGCCACCGTCCCAAGCCGCTTCAGCGAGTCCGCCACTTGTGAAAGTTCGTTAAGCATAGGTGAGGACTCCTTTCTCGATGCGCAGGCCGGGATGATTGCGTTGGTTATAGAATGACGGCTTAATTTGGCCGTTTTGCATTTGATCAAACACCATTTTCAGCATGGTGGGCAGTTCGTGATTCTCGGTTTCGCAGACGCGTGTCTCCGGACGGAACGGGCCGATGTAGTCCGGCGCGAATTCTTTCCAGCCGAGGCACGGCGTGTAAAACCATTGTCCGCGATCCAAGGCACGATTGAAAACGTCATGATAGGCGTGGGGTGGCCAGGTGGTGCCGTCGTGATGCCCGGCAAACTCGGCCCGCGCGTAGAGCCGATAGCAAACGTTCACCAAGACCACCGCGTAAAACTGAAACGATGCACCCTTTTTCATCGCGTCGCTGGCTCGGAGCGGTCCGCCGTAATTCGTGGTGTAACGATGAAATTGCACCGGCGCGCAAATTTCAACTTTGGTAGGGCGCACATTCACTGATTTCCAGCGCAGCACGGACTCAAAAATGCCTTTCACCGCGCTGAACGTGGGGGCGACATACGATACGGGGGAGGAACCGGTGTCCGGCCGCGTCCACATGGCCGTTGGGCCGGAGATTTCCAATTGAATCGGATACGGTTTCATATCAGGGACTTTGAATAAAAGAATGGGGGAAATTGACGCCCGGTTGACCGTGGCACGCGCACGGCGGAATGGACACCTCAGGCCACCGCTCAGAATCGGGGGCGCTGTTCAGCCCGGGGGCAGTTGCTATCGGATCTCTCATGAAACCACCATTCGGCACGCTGCGAAAAGTTGGCGTGGAAAATGATAACGCGTCCGGTTTTGGCTCACAAGCTTGTATGCAAATCCTGTCATCATGGATTGGCTGCCGGGTCGGCCTTCGGGCAAACGGTTTGCTATGCCCGAGCAGCCAACCAGCCGAGCCTGCCCGTGTTTTCATGCTCGGATTATCAAGGATGGGGTGGGACATTTACAGGGGTAGGCTCCAAAAAATCGGCGGGTCTGTTGTGGGAAATAAGGGGTGATTTTTGAGTTTCCCGTCGAATATCAGGGTCCGCGTGACATCGCTGTATGCGGCTTCCCGATTCAGGGGACGGAAGGCAGTGCCGTTGCGAGACGATTGGGGGGGCGCGGCCCGGCTGGCGGGGAGTGGGTTAAAAACGGTTATTTCCGGATTCGACTTTTGTGCGGCGGGATTCCATACTGGGCCATGACATTCTCCAAACTGGGTCTTTCGTCCGCGATGCTCGAAGGCGTGAAGGCGATGGGTTACGTGGACCCGACGCCCATCCAATGGCGTGCCATCCCGCTCATCTTGGAGGGGCGCGACGTCATCGGCAGCGCCCAGACCGGCACCGGCAAAACCGCCGCCTTTGGCCTGCCGGTGCTCCAAAAGCTGGAACGCCACGCGCCCGGGCCGCGTTTTTTGATCCTGGAACCGACCCGCGAACTGGCTGCCCAAGTGGAAACCGCCCTCCGCGATTTTGCGCGGTTTACGGATCTGCGCGTGGCGGTGGTGTTCGGCGGCGTGGGATACGGCCGGCAGATGGACGCGCTGAAACACGGGGTGGACGTCCTGGTGGCCACGCCGGGCCGGTTGTTGGATCATTTGGAGCGCGGCACCTGCAAACTCAACTTGGTTCAGCACCTCGTGCTGGATGAAGCCGACCGGATGCTCGACATGGGGTTTCTGCCCGATGTGAAACGCATTGTGGACCGCTGTCCGCGCCGGCGGCAGACGCTGTTGTTTTCCGCCACCATTCCGCCCGAGATTGAAACGCTCATTCGTTGGGCGATGAAAACCCCGCAGACCATTGAAATCGGCGCGCGCCGCAGTCCGGCGGAAACCGTCAAGCACGTCATTTATCCGGTGTCCAGCGCGCAGAAAACCGATCTCCTGCTGGCGTTGCTGGAGCGGGTGAATTATGAATCGGTGATCGTTTTTTGCCGCACGAAACACGGGGCAGACCGCGTGGCGCAACTGCTCAAGCGCAACCAACACGCGGTGGCCGTGTTGCACTCCAACCGCACCCAGGGCGAACGCGAGCGGGCCTTGCGCGGTTTTCGCGACGGACGGTATGAGGTGCTGGTGGCCACGGATATCGCCAGTCGCGGGCTGGACATCGAGGACGTGAGCCACGTCATCAACTATGATGTGCCGCAACACGCCGAGGATTACGTGCATCGCATTGGCCGCACCGGCCGTGCCGAGGCCCGGGGTGACGCGTTTACGTTGATGATTGCCGAGGATGCGAAACACGTTCAGGCCATCGAACGGTTTATCAGCCAGAAAATTCCACGGGTGAAACTGGAGCACTTCGATTACCGCTACACAGCCCTGTTTGAAGAGGCCAAACCCGGCCAATCCAGCGGTTATACCGGGGGTGTGCGCGCGGTGCGGGTGCATGGGGGCTATCACTTCGCGCCCGGTCGGCGCCGGCGGCGTTGAGAGGCGCAACCTGCCCCCGGCGCTGCTTGATTGCCCGGCGCACGATGCGCTTTCCTTCCGTCCGCGCTTTGCTAGAGTCCCGGCATGATTTTGTCCCCGGATGAACTGCGGAGTCTGGTGGAGTTCCGCCACGCCACCCCCCACGAACTGTTGGGGATGCACCCCTTGGGCGACGGTTCGGGCGTCGTTGTGCGGGCGTTGGTGCCCGGGGCGACTCGAATAGCGATTCACCCGACGCATGAAAAGAAATTGCCGAGCTTCACCCTTGAGCGGGTGTCCGCAGCGGGTTTGTTCGAGGGAATCAGCCGCGCCGTTGCGCGTGTTTACGCCTACGATCTGGTGGTCACCGATGCCAACGGACAGACATCCCGGACGCGCGATCCTTATTCGTTTCTCCCCACGTTGGGGGAGCACGACCTCTTTCTTTTCGGCAAGGGCGACGAGCGGCGTATTTACGAGAAACTGGGCGCGCATTGCCGGGAACTGGACGGCGTGACGGGCGTGAGCTTCGCGGTGTGGGCGCCGAACGCGCAACGGGTGAGCGTGGTGGGCGATTTCAACGGCTGGGATGGCCGCCGGCATCCGCTGCGTCGTTTGGGCGCGTCCGGGGTGTGGGAAATTTTCATTCCCGGCATCCGGCCCGGTGCGCATTACAAATTTGAAATTCGGGATCTGTACGGCGCCCTGGCTTTGAAGACCGATCCGTATGGTTTCTTTTTTGAAACGGCGCCCAAGAACGCGGCGCTCGTTTGGTCCGCGCCGCCGTTTGCCTGGAGCGATGCGGCGTGGCTGGCGCAACGGCGCGCGCGCGATCCGTTGAAATCGCCCCTGAGCATCTACGAAGTGCATCTTGGATCGTGGCGCAAGCGATCGGTCGCGGAATCTTTTAGCTACCGCGAGCTGGCCGGACCGTTGATTGATTATGTGCGGAAGCTGGGTTTTACGCATGTGGAGTTTCTACCCGTGGCCGAGCACGCGTATTACCCGAGTTGGGGCTATCAGGTCACCGGCTTTTACGCGCCCACCAGCCGGTACGGAACACCGGAGGATTTTCAATACCTCGTCAATGAACTGCACACGGCGGGGATTGGCGTGATCGTGGACTGGGTGCCGGCGCATTTTCCGCGGGACGATTGGGCGCTGGCCCGGTTCGACGGCACCGCGCTTTACGAACATGAAGATCCGCGGCAGGGGGCGCACCCGGACTGGGGCACGTTGGTGTTTAATTTTGGCCGGCGGGAGGTGTGCAATTTCCTCATCGCCAACGCGCTTTTCTGGTGTGACCGTTTTCATGTGGACGGCCTGCGCGTGGACGCGGTGGCTTCCATGTTGTATCTGGATTATTCACGGCGGGAGGGGGAATGGGTGCCCAACCGGCATGGCGGCCGGGAAAATCTCGAAGCCATCGAGTTTCTCAAACAGTTCAATCATTTGGTGCATACGGAATTTCCGGGCGTCGTCACCATCGCCGAAGAATCCACTGCCTGGCCGCAGGTCACGCGTCCGCCGTATCTGGGCGGGCTGGGATTCTCGTTCAAGTGGAACATGGGCTGGATGCACGACACCTTGGGCTATTTCCAGCGGGATCCCATTTACCGCCAATACCATCAGAACGACCTGACCTTTGCCATGCTCTATCAATACCACGAGAACTTCATCCTGCCGCTTTCGCATGATGAAGTGGTGCATGGCAAGGGATCGCTCCTCGGCAAAATGCCGGGGGACGACTGGCAGCGTTTTGCCAATCTGCGCTGTCTGCTGGCGTATCAATGGCTTTTCCCCGGCAAACCGCTGCTCTTCATGGGCGGGGAGTTTGGCCAGCGCGGCGAATGGGACGCCAATGCGGCGTTGGATTGGGCGTTGTTGGACACCGACACTTATTCGCGCGGCACTCAGCAATTGGTGGCCGACCTCAACCGGCTTTACCGGGAGTCGCCCGCCCTTTGGGAAGGGGATTACGACAGCCGGGGATTTCAATGGATTGATTGCGCCGATAGCGAAAGCAGCGTGTTGTCGTTCGTGCGTCGGGCGCTTGATCCGGGCGGGGAACGGGTTGTCATTCTGAATCTGACTCCGGTGCCGCGTTCCTGCTATCGAATCGGATTGCCGCACGGAGGTTTTTGGCGGGAACGGTTGAATACGGACGCCACGGAATATGGTGGCAGCGGCGTGGGGAATCTCGGCGGAGTGGCGGCGGAGCCGGTGCCCTGGCATGGACAACCCTGTTCGGCGGAATTCACCTTGCCCCCCTTGGGCGTTCTGGTATTTCAACCCAGTACCGGCGCGGATGGGTGATTGGTCAGTCCCCCGGCTCTCCGGGGTTCCGGATTGAAAAACTGGCGGCCGACTTTCGTCGGCCGCCAGCAACCAAACCCAAGTTCAGAAGAACGCCCAAGCAAGCTTGTGCGCATACCAGCGGAGTCAAGGTGGGACTTTGTGCCCGAATCTAAGAGTGACGCGGGCGGAGGGCAACGCCACCTCTTGGTCAGAAAGATGCGGTGTCGTTTGCATGGCTTCTCCTTAGCAGATCGTATGCCCGGATCGTCTGCGTCACCTCATCGCCGATTCTCCTGCCATTTGCATGCATGCGCATGGCCTCCACCTTTTGCTGCTGTCCCAGTCCAAGGCAGACTTGCCTTAGTGATGGACACGCGGCTTTGCGATTTGGGTTTGTCCCGTCGGCTGGGTGGTCGGCGTCAGCCGGTTATTGGGGTTGCCTTGGTGGTGGAGCAAATTTGCGGACATAGCGCAGTTTGAGCCGAGCTGCCTGGCGCCCGAGGGCCCGCAAACGGCGCCGCTCGCGTGTCAGCGTGGTCCGCAATGGAGTGGGGAAGTAAACGCGCAGAAAACGCAACCAGTCACGACGGGTCAGGCCGATATCCATCGCGGAGAAATACAAACCAGCCAGGTCTTTGTGGCGCCAGCGGGCTGGTGTCCGCCGGCGGATTTGGGCGCGGTGCAGGTCAATCAATGACACCCGCAGCGCGTCCGGCGTCGGAGGGGTATCGGTATGCAGCAGGAAATGGCCAAGATAAAAATCGCGATGATTCACGCCGCCTTCGTGCAGACGCCGCGCCATGTCGGCCACCCGCCGGATCAGGGCGTATTTGAGCGCGGGCGCCGGCGGGCATTGCGGCCACCTCTGGCAGTATTCTTCCAAGCTGATGCTGGGGGTAAGCGCTTCGGTGATGAGAAAGGAGTGTTGCCGGGCTGGATTCCAACCCCGCTTGCCGTAGGCCACGGCCCGCATGGTCGCCACCCCCAACTGGTTCAGGCGTTTGATGGCCGCCCATTCATTGCGCGCTCCGAGGACCGGCAGACGCAGCGTGAGCAGATTTTTGAAGATTTCCCGCCAGCCAATTCCGCGATAAATCTTGACGAAATAGGGACGGCCACAGACCTCCGTGCGCATCGTGCAACGCCCTTCGCGTTCGCGGAACACCTCGCCCCGCAAAGTTTCAACCGCAGCATGGGGATCGCGGTCCCGCCACAGGCTGCGAAAAGGTTCATCCAAGAATTGCCGGCTCATGTTGGTGGTCCCGCCGCGCAATGTTGCAAAATGAAATCTGCCGCGCGCTCGTGAAGACTATAAATATCGGCCCGGTCAGCGAAAGCCAAACCGTTGGCCCGCCAGCGTCGCCGCCCCGCGTCATCGGCAAGCATGTTCTGAAGCAGGGAATTCAAGCGCGCTTGCGCGAACGGTTCGGGCACCACCCAACCGGCATCGGCGTCTTCGATGTAGCGCGCATAACCGCACACCGCCGTGGTCAATACCGGCAGGCCCGCCACGATGGCTTCGAGCAGCACGGTGCCGGTGTTCTCACTGTAAGCGGGGTGGATCAACAGATCGGCGCCGAGCAGAAAGCGCGGGATGTCGTTGCGACCGCTGAAGAATTTAACCCGGTCCGCCAGTCCCAACCGGGCGGCCAGTCGAATAAAAGAGCGGGGGTTGTCCTGGCCGATCACCATCAGGCGGCAGCGTTGTTTGAGTGCATCCGGCAGGGCGGCCAGGGCCTTCAGACTGCGGTCCACGCCCTTGGTTTTGAACCCGGAACCGATTTGCACCAAAAGCCGGTCGTCCCCGGCCAATCCAAATTCGGAACGAAAGCCGGCGCGAATTTCGTCGGCGTTGTTGGGGGCCCGACGATCAGCCATGATCCCTGGGGGCAACAGGTGGAAACGTTCCGCCGGAGTTCCGTAGTATTGGACGAACTGAGGTTGTTGCGCCGGCGAGATTATGAGGATTTTGGTTTTTTGTTCGGGACCGAAGACGGCCCGTTCGTAGGCGGCAAAGTGGCGATAGCGCGCGGTCCAGCGATAGAGCGGGTTTTTCAGTCTGCGCGCTTTGTGTTCAAAGCAGGGATCGGCGGCGTAGTAGATGTCCAAGCCGGGCATCTTGTTGAAGCCGACGACCCCATTGACTGGCCGACGAACCAGGTCCGCTTGCACCCAGCGCGTGTATTTTGCGTAGCGACGAGGGTTGCTCCACGCGCGTACCGGCACCCGCACCACCGCTACACCCGCCGGCAACTCGCCCTGCCAATCCAGCGTATAGACCCGAATCGCGTGCCCCCGCGCCTGGCAGACCAGTGCGATGCGCAGAAAATCACGCTGCAGGCCGCCATAGGGAAAGTATTTGTACAGGCAAAAGGCCAGTTGCATCAGAATGATTATCGGACTCCCGGGATCGGTAATAATCCCGCCAGCTTGCGTAATCCGCCGCCTGATTTCTGGGTTAAGCGGGTTGCGGCACAGTGGCCGTCTCCCGGGACAAATGAAACAGCACCGATATTCTCCCGACGACGTAATCGGGATTTGCCATTGTGCTTATCGTTGTGCATTGTGCCCGGTAAAAGTGTGCATACAATCGCGACCGGGAAATCGCGATTCATCGAATCAAGCTGCACTGCAGGTAGAATGCCGTCATCTGAATCATTACCCATCACGCTCGAGATGCCGTTCATCAAGGACGGGATGGTGCGGTTTGATGTTAACATCCATCCGCGGCGGTTCACCCCATATTTTGCCTGCGAAACCATTCCCCTTCATCCGAACCTTGAGTCGGCGGTGCTGTTGGCGTTACTACCGGCCATGCGACAGAACCGGCGGCTTGAACTGGATCAGCCGGTCTCGGATAGTTTTATCAAAAACCTGGACGCGCTCTCAAAGATTTTTTCTTCGTGGTATCGGGAGTACCACCCGGCCCGCATCCACAGCCCAAACACCTATGCCGCCACGACGGCGGGTGTCGGGCGCGTTGGTTGTTTTTTTACCGGGGGCGTGGATTCATTTTATACCTTTCTCAAGCACCAGCGGGAGATCACGGATTTGATTTACGTGCATGGCTTTGATGTGGATCTCGATGATTGGCCCCGGCGACAAGCCATCAGCGCCATGGGTCAGTCCATCGCCACGCAGACGGGAATCCGCTTCATCGAAGTCGAGACGGACAGCCGGAAATTATTTCGTGCGTTTGGGCACTGGGGATTCCATGGTCATGGCTTCGCGTTGGGGACGGTGGGGCGGCTGCTCGTCGGCGTGCTGGATAAAATCTATATCCCCTCAAGTTTTGCACAGGCGGATTTGATGCCTTGGGGATCGCACCCGGCCACTGATCCGCTTTTTTCGGATGAAGCGCTGCAGTTCGTTCATGATGGTTGTGAGGCCACCCGGGTCCGGAAGATTCAAGCGATCAGCAGTCATCCCGTTGCCCGGGCTCACTTGCGGGTTTGCTGGGAGCGGGTCGAGGGGGCGTACAACTGTGGCCGCTGTGAAAAATGTCTCCGGACAATGACCAGTTTGTATGCGGTGGGCGCTCTCTCCGCAGTGACAACCTTTTCGGCGCCAATTGATCCCGAACGGATTCGGGCGCTGGTGCTTCGCCGGGAATCTTCCCGCAAATTCGCCCGGGAAAACATTGAATTGATGAATGAAAACGGCCTGCAATCAACCCCGGTTTACCAGGCGTGGAAGCATGCGCTGAATCGGTCTGATTTTGTCAACTGGGTGCTCGAGCGCACCCGGAAGACCGGAAGGAAATTACGACGGTCCTGGCAAAAACGGATTGGGAAAAACCCCGGTAAAGCCTGAGGCCCAAAACTGTATGGGATCACCCGTCTGTTCGATGGCATTGACCACCCTGCCGCAAGGAAGCGGCAACAGGATCGCCATCAGGGTAAGGATGGGGAACGTCGCTGAAACAAACCTGTGGGGAGCTTGGTTCGGGGGGGTGATGCGAAACCCACCGCTGCGTCAACCACGGTATATGGTGCGATGAAAAATCTGCTGGAATAACCGGAAAGGCTGCACAACCTGGATTCTGCGCTAACTTTGTTATCTATGCCCACATCGGAAACACCGGCCATCACCCCTGTGACGCCGTCGAAAAACGGGGATACCCTGTGGTTTGATCTAAGCGCGCCCACCCGGTGCGTCACGGCGTATTTCACCAGCCAAACCGTTTCCCTACAACCGAACCTTGAGTCGGCGCTGCTATTGAACGTGCTGCCGGCCATGCACCAAAACCAGCGGCTTACCCTGACGCAGCCAGTTTCCGCCACGTTGATCAAGAACCTGGAAGCGTTCTCAAAGGTTTTTACCACCTGGCATCCGGATTATCATCCGCTCCACATTGACTGCGCCCACACCGCTCAAGCCGGGACGAAGGGGACGGGACGGGTAGGTTGTTTTTTCACCGGGGGGGTGGATTCATTTTACACCTTCCTGAAGCATCAGCGGGAGATCACCGACTTGATCTATGTGCATGGCTATGATTTGGACTTGAACGATGGGCCGCGGCGGCAGGCCATCAGCGCCATGGGAGCGGCCATCGCCGCCCAGACAGGGGTTCGCTTTGTGGAAATCGAAACGGACAGCCGGGAATGGTTTCTCCCTTTTGGCGACTGGCGGTTGCACGGGCATGGTCTGGCCCTCGGCGCGGCGGGGCGGCTCCTCGCGGGGACCTTGGATAAAATTTATATCGCGGCCAGTCTGCCATGGGAGGAGATGAGACCTTGGGGATCGCATCCCGAACTGGATCCGCTTTTTTCGGATGAAGCCTTGCAGTTTATCCATGACGGGTGCGAAGCGTTTCGGACGCAGAAGGTCCAAGCGATCTGCGATCACCCGCTGGTGCAGGCGCATCTTCGAGTTTGTTGCGAGTGGGCTCTGGGGGCGTACAATTGCGGCCGGTGCGAAAAGTGCCTTCGCACCATGACCAGTCTGTATGCCCTTGGGGCGCTTTCCGCGATCAAGACTTTTCCGAGTTCGATTGATCCCCAAAACATTCGCGCCCTCTTGCTGCCCGACGGTCCCGAACGCCGGCGGGCCCGGGAAAACATCCGGTTGATGGATGAAAACAGATTGCAATCAACCCCGGTCTATCAAGCCTGGTCGCACGCTCTGAATCGGTCGGATTTTACCAACTGGCTGATCGGACGCGCCCGCAAGACCCGCAGAAAATTACGGCGATCCCTGCGCAAAAGGCTCTTTCGGGTGTTGGGAAAACGCTGAGGTTGCCCAATGTCCACCGTGGTCGAGCAACTGCAACGGGCGCGAACCCGGCACCGGAAAATTTACTTTCGCCCCAATGCGGGCAATGCCGGCGACGCCCTCATCAATGTGGGTTTTTATTCATTGGCCGCAAGAGTTGGCCTGCCCTACACGGAGATCGGCGACGACTTCGATTATGCCTCCATAAACCGGGAAGATCTCTTGATTCTGTCCGGCGGGGGAACCATCGTTCCCTATTGGCGCGCGGGGAGCGATCTGCTCCGGCATTTGACGCAATTCAATTTTCCGCTGATGCTGATGCCGCAATCCATTGCCGGGCGCCAGGAGATTCTCTCCTTATTGCGTCCCCAGGACGTGCTGTTTTTGCGGGAGTCATACAGTTATGACTATGCCCAGTCTCTCGGCCTCCAGTGCCGCGTGTTGCGAGATCACGACCTGGCTTTCGCCACCGATCCCGACCTGCTGAACCAGCCGCTCTCGCGTCCGCAGTTGAGCGTCAAGCATTCCCGAAAAATGCTTCAACTGGCGTATCATTATCTCCGCTCGCGGCTCACCTCCTCGCTGGTTGCCTTGCGAACGGATCGTGAATCGCGCCTCCCAGGCTGCGCAAAGCCAATCAATGACATATCCACCATCGCCCGATTCGGGACCCGCACGCGCGCGCTGAATCTATTTTCCGCCCGGTGGCTGCTGAAAGCCCTCTCCTGGTACAAGGTGGTGGAGACCGACCGGTTGCATGTTTGCCTGGGGTGCTTGCTGGTGGGCACCCAAGTTGTGTTGCGGGAAAACGCTTATCACAAGATCCGGGGGGTGTTTGAGTATTCGATCCAACCCCATCCCACTTATGCGCCGCTGGTCAATTTTTTGGAGGCTGACCGGAAGGCTGCAACCACAGACGCAACGCCTTGCGCGAATACGAAGTTTTGAAAAGCACCCGCCAATCCCGAGTGAACGCCTGCCGGAAGTAGGCGCGGGCCGCCGCCTTCTCCCCCGCCAAATAAGCGCTGCGGAACAGCGATAGACACCGTTGCACGTAGAAGGCGGATTTCAGCGGCTGGAAATTCGCGTCCAGCCGTTGGGGGGAAAACACTTCGTCCACCAACGCCAGTCCTCCGGCCTGGGCGTGGTCGAATTGATGTCGCAAACTATCGGGGTGCTTGTACATGAGCACCACCGAACGGGCGAGTTGGGTGCAGGGATAATTTGCGAGGACCTGGGTGAAAACCGGAATATCTTCCGCACTCCGGAACCGCTCCGGATAGAAACCGCGTGCAAACACCTGCCGGTGCAGGACACAGGCCCCGGGGACCAGTCGGATGCTTTTGTCCAGCAAGTAGGCTTTCACTCGGTCAAACGGGCGCGACGGCAGCGGGCCGGGCAAATAAGTGCGGCGCCGTCCACTCGGCTCGAGGGCGTCGTGGCCGCCAATGATCATTTTCGTCTCCGGCTGCGCCTGGATATGCGCCGCGAAAGCGGCCAGTGCGCCCGGTAGCAGGGCATCGTCGGCGTCAGGAAATATCAGGTAATCCCCCCGGGCTTCGGCAATCCCGAGATTCCGGACCAGCGATAAACCGCCATTGGCCTTGTGCAACGCCCGAAACCGGCCTGGGTGTTGGGCTTGCAAGGCGGTGATCACCTGCGGCGTTGCATCGGTTGATCCGTCGTCAATGACGGTGAGTTCCGCCCTGCCTTCGTCAAGTTGGGGAATCACGGAATTGACCGCCCGCGCGAGTGTCGCCGCGTAGTTATATGCGGGAATGACCACCGTGATCAACGGAGCGGGACCGGTGCCGGGAGCAGAGGACATACGATCGCCAATATCGTTGCTAACCCAACTGGAACAAAAGAATCGGCTGCGTCACCGCGGGCCAAGGTCGTGCGGTGTCGAAGCCATCACGCGTCAACCCGGTTAATCCTTTTTCTTCTTGAAAAGGTCGGTGATGCCTTTGGCGGCATCGCTGACGGCGCCGGCCGCCTTTTTGCCCACCTCTTTGGTGGCCGCCCCGATTGCGTCCTGTCCCAGGTTCTTCAAGGCACCGGAAACCGCCTGCATCGTGCTGTCGGTGAGCGCCTTCAGCACCTGCTGCATCAAGTCGGCGGGAGTGATCCCGTCCGGGCCGGTGCCGAGATTGTCCAGCCGAATGTCCGGCAGCGGGATCGGCGCCGTGCCTCCCAGGACCGTCGCGCCCACCCGTACTTTGGCGCCGGTGATGATGAATTCGTTCACCTGTAATTTCTTGCCGGTCCCGGCTTCGGAAGATGCGGGTTTATCGCCCGTTCCGCGGCCCCCGATGGCCGCTTCCACATTCGCCAGAATCTGGCTGAGATTGTTGCCGCCCGAGCCCAATTCATACGTGATCTCCGGCGCTTCCACCCGGATGGATTTGATGATCACTTTATCCGACAACAAAGAGCTGGGACTCAACGAAACGCTGGCCCGGCCCACGCTGATGGCGTTCGGGGTTTTGTAGCCCTCGGGATTCGCCACCACGAGACCTTTGATGCTGCCTGACCCGGACAACAACGACAGGTTCACCCCGTCCAGTTTCACGCCCACCCGCGTCACTTGCGGGCCGAGGGTTTCCACGCCTTTCTTGAGGGCGTTGTCCAGAAACAACGACACCGCCACGATCGCGCCGATAATCAGCACGACTCCGATGATCACAATTCCAATTAAAATCTTTTTCATAAGCATTCCGCAGGTTCGGCTAGGCATGAAATAGCACGCCCTGCCGGCCTGTGCAACGCCGGTTCCGGGTCAGGATCGGTCGCGGTCGCGGCTGAAGGATTGGGTGATGAGGCTTCCGGTCGAAGGGGCCCGCGCGCGGCGCAGCAACACAATCAACAAAACCGCGGCCACCCCCAGCAAGAGCAGGCCGAGAATCAGCAACGTGACGCCGCGCATCGGCGGCGGCGCCGGGGTCGCCACCGCGCTTTGTACCGGCAAATCAACCGAGGACGGAACTGCTTGGGTTGGCTCCTCTGGACCGGAAGGCGGAGGGACGGCAGGCGATTCGGGAGGCGGTTGGTCGGTTGTCGGAAGCGCGGTTTCCGTGTGAGCGGCAGGCGGTTTTGCCGGTGGGACGTTCAAGTCGGCTGTCGCGCCAACCGCCGGGATGCTTTCGATCTCGGGCGGACGCTGAATAACCGGTTGTGTTGCCGGCTGGGTTGTCGAGTCCGGCGGTTCCACTTTTACCGGTTCCAGCGCCACGGGGGGTGCTTCACGCGGGGGCGCGACATCGGCGGCGGCCGGTGAGGCCGGAGGTGGAACTGGCAATAAAGGAGGTACATCCCCAACCACCGGCGGCGGAGGGGTGACGGTGGGGGGGGGCTCGGTTGGTCGGGTTTCGGTAATGACAGCCGGAGGCTCCGCCGGAGGAGGGACCGACGAAGGACTTGCTTCCGGCTTTTGCGGGGCGGGCGTCACGGTGGCAACCGGCGCGGTTGGAGTGG
>Ga0255346_1002294_pt1 | contig 24528 bp, 20 predicted proteins | sample wastewater_treat_FD_194410 | JGI IMG/M metagenome (GOLD analysis project Ga0255346, IMG submission 194410) | Wastewater microbial communities from Lulu Island WWTP, Vancouver, Canada - plant22 | ecosystem: Engineered > WWTP > Wastewater > Unclassified | place: Canada: Vancouver, British Columbia...
TACATTCGGTAGCGGCTACGCCATGATACCGATGATAGAAAGGGAGGTTGTCGACCGTAAGAAATGGTTTGACAGGGAAGATTTCTACAACCAGTTTACTCTTGCACAGTCTGCTCCGGGACCTTTTGCACTCAATACTGCCGTTTTTGTGGGCTTCAAGATGAAAGGTTGGTGGGGTTCTCTTGTGGCTGTCATCGGCGTCTCAATTTCACCGTTTGTCATTATTCTGCTTATTGCTATATATTTGAGCGGATTCAGTACCAATCCCGTTGTCGAAGCAGCCTTCAAGGGGGTAAGACCGGCAGTCATTGCAATGATAGCAGTTCCTTTCATCAATATGATGAAGGGGCTCAGATGGCATTTCATTGCCTTGGCGATTAGTATTGCCGTTGTTGTGTGGTTGACCGGCATTTCACCGATATGGTTTCTTCTGGCGGGAGCAGCTATCGGTGTTTCAGCCGCTCTTTACGGCAAAAATAAAAGGGAGGTGAAGCCATGATCTACCTTCAACTCTTTCTTTCCTATCTTAAAATAGGATTTTTCGGTTTTGGAGGCGGATATGCGATGATTTCGCTTATCCAGAATGAGATTGTAGTGCGCAATAATTGGCTTACGGCACTGGAACTTGCCGATATAGTTGCTATTTCGCAAATGACTCCGGGTCCGATTGCCATCAACTGTGCTACTTATGTGGGTTATACTGTAACAGGCAATGTCTGGGGGTCGCTTTTGGCTACATTTGCTGTGTGTCTGCCACCTTTGACTATAATGACGGTAATCACTATCTTTTATCGCCGGCTCCACGACAACTACATTGTCAAAAGCGCTCTTTCATGGATGAGACCGGTGATGACCGGTATGATAGGAGCTGCAGCACTGATGTTTCTCAACAGGGAGACATTCGTGGATTGGGTGAGTATAGTGATATTTGCGGTGAGTTTCGTTGCAATCTGGAAAAAGTTCAATCCTATACTTCTATTGATAATAGCTGCGGTGGCGGGCATACTCATCTATTAGCCAAAGGCTGTTTTTTGTTTGAGTTTCGATTATTATGGTTACTTTTGTCTTTTGTTTCAACCGTAAATATTGTTATACATATGCAACTGATAGCAGATAGTGGCTCTACCAAAGTTGACTGGAGAGCAATTTTCAACAGCGGTGAGGTCAAATCAATTTCCACCGAAGGTATTAATCCCGTTTTTATGGAGGATGAGCGCATTATAGCCATCTTCAAGGAGCACCTTTTGCCAGTTGTAGGCAAGGATGTCACAGGAGAGGATGTGGATAAGATCTGGTTTTATGGAGCGGGAGTTGTGGGAGATGAAATTCGCGAAAAGCTCAACAGATGTTTTAAAACCGTGTTCCCTGAGTCCGAGTGTTTTACAGCATCGGACGTATTGGCAGCGGCACGTGCCCTTTGCGGACACAACAGCGGTATTGCCTGTATTTTAGGTACCGGATCCAACAGCTGTTTCTATGACGGCGAAGATATTGTCAAAAATGTTCGCGCAGGAGGGTTTATTCTTGGAGACGAGGCTTCGGGTGCTTATCTTGGTAAAAGACTCATTTCAGATTTCATCAAAGGTCTTCTTCCCAAGCCTATTGAGGAGGAATTTATAAAGAGGTATAACCTCGATTATCCGGCTATAGTACAGAAGGTCTATCGTGAGCAGCTTCCCAGCCGCTTTTTGGCCTCATTCTCGCCCTTCATTTATGAATTCCGCAACCATCCTCATATTGCATCTTTGATTAAGAACAGTTTTGAGGAATTTCTCAAGAGAAATATCATACATTACGAATTTCGCAAATATCCTGTCAACTTCGTGGGTTCGATTGCATTCTACTACAAGGAGTTGCTCGAAAAGGCGGTTACTTCGGCCGGAATGAAGATGGGCAAGGTGCTAAAGAGTCCCATTGACGGTCTTATTCAGTATCACAAAGAACAATAAAAGAGAAAATAAAGAGATGAGAGTTACCGAGCAGTCGTCCCACTATACCAATCTGGAACAAATGCCGACACGTGAGTTATTGGAAAATATGAACCGTGAGGATCATAAAGTACCCATTGCAGTTGAAAGTTGCATTCCAAATATTGAGAGACTAGTCGAGGGTATCGTGGAAAGGATGAAAAAGGGTGGCAGGGTGTTTTATCTCGGAGCCGGCACAAGTGGCCGTTTAGGCATCCTTGATGCATCAGAAATCCCACCTACCTACGGAGCCCCCATAGATCTCTTTATCGGACTTATTGCCGGAGGAGACAAGGCGATACGTTTTGCTGTAGAGGCGGCGGAAGATAGTTTTAAGGCCGGTTGGGATGATATGCAGCCATACGGTGTTACCGTCAATGATGTGGTGATAGGCATTGCTGCTTCCGGAACGACTCCTTATGTAATTGGTGCTATCCGGGAAGCCCGCAGCAGAGGTCTTCTGACCGCCTGTATAACATGCAACCCCGGTGCTCCCGTATCTGAAGAGGCCGAGATCCCTATAGTAGCTGTCGTAGGTCCTGAGTTTGTGACAGGGAGTACCCGTATGAAAGCCGGCACTGCCCAGAAACTTATCCTCAATATGATCTCAACTTCCGTCATGATCCGTATGGGCCATGTGAAGGGCAACAAGATGGTAGATATGCAGCTCTCTAATGCGAAGCTTGTTGATCGAGGTACAAGGATGATTATGGATGAGACCAGGATTGAAGACTACGAATTTGCGCAATCACTTCTTCTTAAACATGGTTCGGTGAGGAAGGCTGTTGATGCCTATCTTGCCTCAAAACAGGGATAATGAATGTATAAGGGTAACTATTCTTCCAAACTTCTGGACGATGCGGTAGAGCAGTTCGCTTCTCTTCCCGGGATAGGTCGTAAGACTGCCCTAAGATTGGCATTGCACCTGCTCAGACAACCTATGGAGAATGTTACACGCTTTTCGGAATCTTTCATATCTCTCAAAAGTCAGATATGCTATTGTCCCGTCTGCCGGATGATATCAGATGACGGTGTCTGCCCCTATTGCTCCGACAAGCACCGTGATCGAACTATCGTATGTGTCGTGGAGTCGCTTCGTGATGTTATCAGCATAGAAAACACCGGATGTTACAATGGACTCTATCATATTCTGGGAGGCATCATCTCTCCTATGGATGGCATAGGGCCGGGAGACCTGGCGATTTCTCCGTTAGTGGAGAGAATCCGCGAACATGGTATTAAGGAAGTAGTGCTGGCCCTCAGTACAGGTATGGAGGGTGAGACTACTTCTTTTTATATCTACAAACAAATATCCTCTTTGCCGGTGACAGTGACTGCCATTGCCCGTGGAGTGGGATTCGGAGACGACCTGGAGTACACAGATGAACTGACTCTGGGCCGTTCCATAGAGACCCGACAAGTTTTCAAACCTTAACGATTTAAGACAATCATGAGACACGAATTTCCTTTTGTACTCTTTCTTGTAGCCTTTGCCGCATATACTTTACTGTTGTTTATCATTTCATGGGTGACCAGTAGAAAAGCGGGTTCCAGTTCGTTTTTCTCCGGTGACCGAAAAGCTCCATGGCCTATTGTAGCGTATGGTATGATAGGCGCATCCATTTCCGGAGTAACATTTATTTCGGTTCCGGGTAATGTATGGGTGCAAAATTTTTACTATATGCCTCTTGTGCTCGGATTTGTAGTGGGCTACATTGTTATTGCAAGAGTACTGCTTCCTCTTTATTACAAGATGAATCTGACTTCCATCTATACCTATCTGGGTGATAGGTTCGGGAGCAGGTCACATAAGACGGGTACCACTGTGTTTATGGTTTCCCGTGTTTTGGGGGCTGCGGTCAGGATTTTCGTGGTGATCGTGGTCTTCTTTACCTTTATTCCGCGGAGCATGGTGGATGCGACGTCACCTCTGACAGTATTCATACTCATTGCAACTATATTTCTGGTTCTGCTCTATTTTTACACCTTTAAGGGGGGTGTCAAGACCATTATCTGGACCGATGTATTGCAAACTACATTCATGTTGATTGCTGTGGGTCTGACAATTTATTATATATGTAAAAATATGGGCTTGACCTTCGGAGAATTATTTTCGAACGTGACCGATACTATCAATACTAATTCAGGTGTTGTGGGCTATGGTCGCCCTTTCACCACTTGGTTTGATTGGGACTGGAGTCACGGTACTAATGCCGTAAAGCAGTTTATATCCGGTATTTTCGTGACAATAGCAATGACAGGTCTCGACCAGGCTATGATGCAGAAAAATCTCGCTTGCAAGGATATTAAGGCGGCCCAGAAAAATATGTATACCACATCTATTATCATAGTTGTGGTAAACTACTTTTTCCTGCTAATGGGTGCCCTCTTATGCGTTTATGCACAGCATTTAGGCGGTTTTGAGGCACTCGGCATTACTAAAACAGACGAACTTTTCCCGACAATTGCAAGTCAGTATTTCGGTATAGGAGCTGGCATATTCTTCCTTATCGGCCTTGTTTCTGCATCCTACCCAAGCGCAGGAGCAGCTATGACTTCACTCACAACCTCTTTCTGCGTGGATTTTCTGAAATTTAAAACCCGTACAGATATTTCAGAGGTACGTAAGGAGAAGATACGTAAACTGGTGCACGCAGGAGTGGGATTCGTTTTCCTTTTAATTATCGTGGTGCTCTATCTTGTAAGCAATGATGCTGTGATCAATCTTGTTTATAAACTTGCCTCCTACACATACGGTCCTCTTTTGGGTATATTTTTCTTTGGCATTTTGACAAAATATAAGGTGCGTGACCATGCAGTGCCATGGATTGCAATTGCAGCTCCCGTGATTTGCTTTGTTGTCAATACACTTGGCAAGAGATTCTTCGGATTTGACCTGGGATTTACACTGCTGATTGTCAACGGTCTGCTCACTTTCTTTGGAATGTGGCTTTTCAGAATTAAAACCAGATAATTTTATTACTTTTGCAAAATGGTCAGAATTTCAGCGATAAAATATCTCAATACAATTCCTTTTATCTATGGTCTGGAGAACTCTCCGATTGTGGACGAGATTGTTATGGATTTTTGTTCTCCCGCTGAGTCAGCTGAGAATCTGCTTTTTGACCGTAGTGATGTCGGAATTGTCCCCGTAGCGATAATTCCCTCACTCCCTGATGCGCATATCATATCCGATTATTGTATAGGTGCCACAGATAATGTTGCAAGCGTACTGCTCTGTTCGGGTGTTCCACTAAAAGAAATACGCCTTATCAAGATGGACGGTGACTCTCGAACATCACAGCTTCTGACCAGAGTGCTTTGCCGTGATTACTGGCACATCCACCCGGAATTCGTGCAATTTGACTACGAATCGGAGGAAATAGATCTTGCTTTGAGTTATTTGCTGATAGGTGACAAAGCTCTTGCTGAAAGAGAGCGGTTTGCATATACCTACGATCTTGCCCGTGAATGGATTGACTTCACCGGCAAACCATTTGTTTTTGCCTGTTGGACGGCTAACAAGCCGCTTGGGAAGGACTTTGTGAAAAAGTTCAATGAGGCTCTCCGTTATGGGACTGACAATATAGGTGACGCCATAAAAAAACATTGTCATCAGTTTTCCGAAGAGTATGCCGAAAACTACCTCAAGTCAAACATTTCGTTTGATCTTGACAGCGATAAGCGTGCTGGCCTTACCGAGTTCTGGAGGGTCGCTTTGGAAAAACTGAACCCCCGAGTCAATTGGCTGTAGCCCCGTTTTTGTTCACGGAAACATACACCAGCCAACACTTTAGACAATGATTGGAATTTTTTACAAATCAAAAGAACAGATATACACCTCGGATAACACCGATATATTAAAGAATCTCCTCAAAGAGGATGTTCTTTGGATTGATCTTTTTGACCCGACAGGTGAGGAAAAACGTTCTGTGGAGCATTTTCTCGATACCAATCTTCAGAGTCGAGCTCAGGCGGAGGAGATTGAGAGTTCATCCCGTTATTCGGAGACTGACGATAACATATTCATTAACACAGACTTCCTGATTCCCGGACCGGAAAACTATAACATGGAGTCGGTATCGTTTATCTTAACTGACGATACTATTACCTCAATACGCCAAGTGCCCTTGCGTAGCTTTACTGATATCCAGAGGCGTATAATCGCCAATCCGCGCATTTATCCAACCGGTTACCATATTCTGATCGGCATTCTTGAAAACAGGATTGACCTTGATGCGGATATGATCGAGTTGATGTCGAAAGAGATTGCGCAGTATAGCAAAAGGGTAAGTCTGGGAGAAGATGTGGGGGAGGAATTTCTCCTGGATATCAATCAGCTGCAAGAGAATACGATGATGGTACGTGAGAATATTGTGGATAAACAGCGTATGCTCTCGAGTATCCTCAAAAGTGACAAATCCCCCGACAGTATCACTAATAAGCTGAATATCCTTCTAAAAGACGTTGCTTCGCTAATAAACCATACCAACTTCAGTTTCGAACGTCTCGAATATTTGCAGAATACAGTACTAGGTCTCATCAACCTCGAGCAGAATAAAATAATGAAAATTTTTACTTTGGTATCGTTGCTATTGATGCCTCCGACTCTTATTGCAAGTATTTACGGAATGAATATCAAATTACCTTTGATTGGCGGTTTATGGGATATTCTACTTCTGGGTGGCCTAATGTTGACGGTAGTTTTCATAGTACTTTTCATTTTCCGCCGCAGGCGGATGCTTTGAGAAATAGAGGTTATGAGAATCTCCCTTCATATTTCACGCATAGCGGTACTGTGTGCGCTTTTATTGCTGATGACACTTTTTTGCAGTTGTAGCTCTTCGGAGGAGTGCAGTGGGTATTGGCATGTACGAGATGGGCAGATATATCCGCCGGCCTATGTTGGCACTGAGCCCTACTACTTTATAGGAACAAACTTATGGTATGGTGTGATACTCGCTTCTGAAGGCGAGGGAGGCGACCGGGAGCGACTTCACCGCGAATTGGATACCCTTCATGCTCTGGGAGTCAATAATCTTAGAATACTGGTGGGTGCTGATGGTCCTGACGGAACTCACTCCAAGGTGGAACCTACGTTACAGAAGGCTCCAGGAGAGTATGATGAGACACTGCTCCGTGCACTCGATTATCTCATGGTGGAATTAGGTCGGCGCAATATGTCTGCGGTACTCTATCTCAACAATGCCTGGGAGTGGAGCGGAGGATTCGGACAGTATCTAATGTGGGCCGGTGAGCCTCCTTGTCCGATCCCTCTTATTGATGGTGGAGGTGCCTATATGGATTATATGGTGAGTTTTCAGCGCAACGAAGAGGCAAAAGCACTTTTTATGCGCTATGTGAAGGACATAGTTTCTCGCACCAATACCATAACCGGTATTCCTTATAGTGAGGATCCTGCAATCTTCTCGTGGCAGATATGTAACGAACCGCGTCCATTCTCCTTGGGAGAAGATGACAACCGAACTCTCTTTGCAGAGTGGATCCGTGAAACTGCACAACTGATCAGGAGCATCGATCCCAATCATATGATTTCTACCGGCAGTGAGGGCAAATATGGATGTGAAAGTGATATGGCCCTGGTAGAGCTTATTCATTCATATCCGGAAATCGATTATATCAATATCCATATCTGGCCTACCAACTGGGGTTGGTCAAGTCGCATTAACCCCACTGAGGAGGATTTGGAGCGTTCAATATCTAAGTCTCGCGATTACATTGAGGAACATCTGCCTATAGCCAGGCGTTTAGGTAAACCGATTATAATTGAGGAATTTGGTTATCCGCGTGATGGATACAGTTTCTCAAAGGAGAGCACTACTGAGCACCGTGATGTCTATTACGGTTTTATTTTCGAGCAGGTGGAGCAGTCCCGCCTTTCAGGAGGAGTTATTGCAGGATCCAATTTCTGGGGCTGGGCGGGCTTTGCGGAGCCCTCTATGGAGCATGATTACTGGCGGAAGGGGGATCCATACACAGCAGATCCCGCACAAGAGCCGCAGGGTCTGTTTTCGGTATTCTACGGTGATTCCACCGTGGAAATCATCCGCAAATATTCTGCAAATTCTACAATTTAAAGGAGTCCCTTAGACCGGTGGCTTTGTTGTAACCTCCGTTTTTGGGATCTTCGATAAAGTATCCTATACGTTCAAACTGCACAGCTATCCCTGAATCGTCTTTGAGGAGGTCAGGCTCAGCAAATGCCTCTTTTACCACCAAAGAGTTGGGATTTAAATAATCTCTGTAGTCCTTTCCTTCCGGAAGAGAACCCATCTGCTCTTCGGTGAAGAGCTTGTCAAATAGATTGACGGTAATCTTTTCCGAATGGGTAACTGAAACCCAGTGTATAGTACCTTTGACGGAGCGCCATGGCCCTGCACCTGGTTTACTGGTGGGGTCATAAGTACAGTGAATTTCCACAACTTCACCCGATTCGTTCTTGATATAGTCCACACATTTGACGATATAAGAATATTTGAGGCGTACCTCACCGTTAGGTTTGAGGCGATGGTACCTCTTAGGAGCCTCTTCCATGAAGTCTTCGCTTTCGATATACATCTCTTTTGTAAAAGCTATCTTGCGTTTAGGACCGTCAGGATATTCCGGATTCATCGGGGCTTCAAAATATTCAACTTTTCCTTCTTCCCAATTGTCAATAACCAGTTTTACAGGATTAATGACTGCCATATAGCGGTTGGAACGGCGGTTGAGGTCATCCCTGAGACACCATTCCAGAAGTGAGAGGTCTATGACGTTGTCACGTTTAGCAACTCCCACTTTTTCTGCAAAGAGGCGGATGCTTTCGGGAGTGTAACCTCTGCGGCGAAGTCCACAAATTGTCGGCATACGAGGATCATCCCAACCTTCTACATAATTATTGTTTACCAGTTCGAGAAGTCTGCGTTTACTCATCACTGTATAGGTGAGGTTGAGGCGGGCAAATTCATACTGGTGGGAGGGAAATATTTCCAATTTCTCTATAAACCAGTCATAGAGAGGCCTGTGCACATCAAACTCGAGAGTGCAGATAGAATGAGTTATTCTTTCGATTGAGTCACACTGACCATGTGCATAGTCATACATTGGATAAATGCACCACTTATCACCTGTACGGTGGTGTGATGCGTGGATTATACGGTACATCAGAGGATCGCGCATAAGCATATTGGGGTGCGCCATATCTATTTTGGCACGAAGCACCTTATCACCTTCAGCATATTTTCCCTCTCTCATCTCTTCAAAAAGGCGGAGGTTTTCCTCCACGGAACGGTTGCGCCAGGGGCTATCCACTCCGGGAGTGCTGATTGTACCTCGTGTTTCCCGAATCTCTTCTTGTGTCTGGTCGTCAACATATGCCAGACCTTTTTTGATAAGAAAAATTGCCCACTCATAGAGTTGCTCGAAATAATCCGAAGCATAGAGCTCATTAGCCCATTCAAATCCAAGCCATTTGATATCTTCCTTGATGGAGTCAACATACTCAACGTCCTCTTTGACAGGGTTTGTATCATCAAAACGGAGGTTTGTGTATCCGCCATATTTTTGTGCAAGTCCAAAATTTAAGCAGATGCTTTTTGCATGGCCGATATGAAGGTACCCGTTGGGTTCCGGCGGGAAACGGGTCACGATTGATTTATGTTTACCGCTGGCCAGGTCAGCTTCGATGATCTCTTCAATAAAATTAAGATTGCGCTCAGGCGTTTCGTTTGTAATAATTTCTTCCATAGTGCGAGTAAATATAGGGATAGTGGTCCTGTTCTCTGACTTGCAAAAATAAGAAAAAAACGCTTACTTTGATATATTTTATACCACTTGTAGTATGACACGTTCAATGACAGGTTACGGCAAGGCGGAATGCTTGCTCTCCGAAGATAAATATTTGATTGAAATCCGCTCTCTAAATGGCAAGAATGCCGATGTCACCTTAAAGACCTCCATAATCCCCCGCGAGAGGGAACTTGCGGTGCGCCAATATCTTATACAGCGTCTTAACCGTGGTAATATAGATCTGTTTGCCAGTGTGGAACAAAACGGAGATAATGCAGCCCGTTCTATAAACGGTAAAATGTTGCTGGGTTATTACAAGCAGCTCTGTTCAATACTTGATGACGGCCCTATGGCAGATCTTGATAGGGAGGATCTGCTGCCTGCACTCCTAAAGATGCCTGATGTTGTAGAATCCAAAGCTCCTGAACTTACAGAAGAGGATTGGGAAGAGTTTTTCAAGTCTATATGTCGTGCTGCGGAAGCTCTCGATGCTTTTCGCCTAAAGGAGGGAGCGGTTTTGCGCGAAGATGTGCTCTCTAAAGTTTCAAAGATTGAAGAGTGTTTGGATGATATCGAGCAATTTGAGCAGGAGCGGATTGAGACAATAAGACAACGTATTTTCAGCCGTTTGGAAGAAATTTCACTGCAGCCAGATCAGGAGCGTTTCGAGCAAGAGATGGTCTTTTATATAGAGAAACTTGATATCAATGAGGAAAAGGTGCGTCTACGACAGCATTGCAGTTATTTCAAGGGAACTCTCGACAATGAGGAATACCCTGGGCGCAAGTTGGGATTCATTGCACAGGAGATGGGGCGCGAGATCAATACCATTGGGTCCAAGGCCAATCATGCCGGAATCCAGAGGATTGTAGTGATTATGAAGGACGAATTGGAAAAGATCAAAGAGCAGTCGCTGAATATTCTTTAAATTCAAATATCATATTTTATGAAAAAACAACTATTGTCATTATTAATTCTGGTGCTTCCACTTTTATCATCTGCATCAGATAACCAGGCCCGTTTGCTGCGTTTCCCTACAATTGGAGGCGGCAAGATCGTATTCAGTTACGCCGGAGACCTCTACAGCGTGGATGCTGATGGAGGCGCTGCTACCAGACTCACCTCACATGTCGGGTATGAGGTATTTCCAAAAATTTCCCCCGATGGCAAAACTATCGTCTTTACAGGTCAGTACGATGGCAATACTGAGGTCTATTCCATGCCTCTGGAGGGTGGAGAGCCGGTGAGGCTTACCTGGACACCCACTCTAGATCGTGACAATATGGGTGACCGTATGGGGCCCAACAATATTGTGATGAACTGGACTCCGGATGGCAGTCAGATTATATTCCGTACCAGATGGTACACCTTTTCAGGCCTTAGAGGGCGTCTTTACCAGGTTCCCTTAGATGGTGGGGTCCCAAAGCAGTTGCCTACCACAGAGGGTGGATTTTGTTCTTATTCGCCTGATGGCAAATATTTGGCGATGAACAGGATGTTCCGCGAATTCCGCACATGGAAATACTATAAAGGCGGTCAGGCAGATGACATCTGGATACATAAGGTTGGTACCACCTCTTTGGAGAAAATCACCGACAATCCCTACCAGGATATCTTTCCGATGTGGATCGGTGACGAAATATTCTATCTTTCAGATCGAGACAGGACAATGAATATGTTCGTTTACAACACAAAAACAAAGAAGACCGAAAAGGTGACGGATTTTACTGAGTATGACATCAAATTTCCCTCGGCCTCGAATGAACACATTGTCTTTGAAAACGGAGGATATATCTACAAGTTCTCTGTAAAGGATCGCACATACACCAAGGTAAATATTACCCTCGCAAGTGACAACATCTGGAGTCGCACCGAACTTGGTGACGCATCGAAAAGGATGAGCTCCTATGATCTCTCGCCTGACGGCGAAAGAGTGCTTGTGACAGCACGTGGAGATATATTTTCACTCCCCGCTAAACAGGGCGTTACCTACAATATCACCCGTTCGCCAGATTCGCACGAACGCAATGTGGTGTGGTCGCCTGACGGTAGTAACATCGCATACTTTTCCGATGCTGACGGCGAATATCAGGTATATACGGCTCCATCTTCGGATATGTCAGCTGCCAGAAAAATGACCACTTTTACCTCCGGCTATCTCACCGGACTTCAGTGGTCTCCTGATTCTAAAATCCTCTACTTCAATTCTGATAAGATGGACAAATATGCTCTGGATGTATCTACGGGTGCACTCAAGCGAATCCTTGTCGGCACACACGGTGGCATCCGCTCATTTACATTAACCGATGATGGCAGTTGGGCGGCCTATGTGACTGCGCTCCCCAACAAGGTCAGTGCGGTATTCCTCTACGAGATTGCCACCGGCAAATCATTCCAGGTGACGGATAAATGGTATAGCTCATCATCACCTATTTTTTCAAAGGATGGCAAATACCTTTTCTTTACCTCTTCCAGGAATTTGCGTTCCACTTATTCACAAGTAGAATGGAATACTTCCTATGCTGTTAATGACTATGTGTTTGTGCTTCCACTTGCAAAAGAGACTCCTAATCCTGCTGCAGTAAAGTCTGACGAATATACTTCTGACTCTGATTCAACTGAAAAGCCTTCCGATAAAAAAGAGAGTAAGCCGGCTTCTGCAGTAAAAATTGATACGGACGGACTCTTTGAGCGTATTTCACCGCTGCCACTTTCTCCCGGCAGATATAATCTTCTCTTCGCGGATGGGGGAAAACTCTATTATACCTCTTATGGTGGTATGGGCAGCCCCATGGCAAGAGCTGGCTCGGCTGGAGTAAAGAGTCTCGATCTCAAGACCATGAAGTCAAGTGATGCATTCCAGGGCACCCCCGTCAGCTATACTTCAGACCTGAAGAAAGTTCTCGTCAGGGATGCCGGTAAACTCTATGTAATCAATACTGCCGGTCCGGGAAAACCTGGTGATCCCGTTCCCACTTCCGATATGGAGATCATGATCGATCGTCAGGCAGAGTGGAAACAGATATTTGATGAAAGCTGGCGAATAATGAGAGACGGATTCTATGTGGAAAATATGCATGGTGTGGATTGGCAGAAGATTCACAATAAATATGCACAACTTCTTCCTTATGTAAAACATCGTCACGACCTGAGTTACATCATCGGTGAGATGATAGGAGAACTGAATGTCGGCCACGCTTACATTAATTCAGGTGATGTGCCTGAGTTGCCTCGTATAAAAACGGGTCTTTTGGGAGCAGAGTTTGCAAAGGACAAATCCGGCGCATTCAAAATCACCAAGATTTTCAGAGGTGCTAACTGGGATGAGTCTCTGCGCAGTCCTCTTGCGGAGAGTGATGCAAAAGTGGGTGAATATGTGCTCTCGGTAAATGGCATTCCCAGCAGTGAGTTGAAAAATATCTATCAGGCACTTGTAGGTAAGGCGGATAAAGTAGTAGCACTTGTGGTTTCACCTGATGCCAAAGGTGCTAAATCTCGCGTCATTTATGTCAAGACCGTTTCCGACGAAAGCAGGCTTGCATATTATGAATGGGTGCAGACTAACATTGAAAAAGTCGAGAAGGCCTCCAACGGAGAAATCGGCTATATCCATATCCCCGATATGGGAACTGCAGGTCTGGAGATGTTTACTAAACTATTCTACACTCAACTGGATAAGAAGGCACTTATAATAGACGATCGTATGAACGGTGGCGGAAATGTCTCACCAATGATTCTGGAGCGTCTTCAGAGAGTGGTTTACAGGATGAGTATGTCACGTAATGGCGGAGAGCCCAATACAATTCCCAATGAGGCGCATTATGGCCCGAAAGTATGTCTGATTGACAAGTATTCATCATCAGACGGTGATCTTTTCCCGTACGGATTTAAAACTCTCGGTCTTGGAAAAGTCATAGGTATGCGTTCGTGGGGTGGAATTGTCGGTATTTCCAGCTCCAAGCCCTTCATAGATGGCCAGGATATGCGTATACCATTCTTTACTTCCTACTCATCAGAGACAGGAGAGTGGATTATTGAGGGCTACGGAGTAGATCCCGATATAGTGGTAGATATCAATCCTTTTGAGGATTTTCTCGGTAAAGATGCGCAGCTTGATAAAGCAATCGAAGTGCTTAAAGAGGAACTCAAGACTTTCAAACCGTTACCGGGTATTCCGGCTGATCCGATACGATAGAAATCCGGTTGCTGTATAATGAAAGAAATCTCTTTTTCGGAAGCGCTGTCGCTCTATTTGGATGCGCCGCTGGAAGAGTTGCGTAGTATGGCTGATACCGCAAGGTATAGCCATATACCGCAAAACCGGATAAGCTGGCAAATTGACCGCAATGTCAATATCACAAATGCTTGCGTCAGCGGATGCCGGTTCTGTAATTTTCATTGCAAACCTATTGAAAAAGAGAAAATATTTGTCACCACTTTAGACCAGTATAAGAACAAAATCGCTGAAATGCGTCATCTTGGCGGCGATCAACTTCTGCTTCAGGGTGGTCTACATCCCGATCTGGATATAGTTTATTACGAGAATTTATTCCGGGAACTAAAGAAAATAGAGCCTTCTCTAAAACTCAATGCGCTGGGGCCTCCCGAGATTGCCTTCATTTCCCGCATTAGCGGGATAAGTTGCGAAGAGACACTCCGCCGTCTTCATGAGGCGGGACTTGATACACTCCCCGGAGCCGGAGCGGAAATACTCTCAGACAGAGTGCGCAGGATAATTTCTCCGGGTAAGCCCACTGCTGCCGAGTGGCGCAGCGTAATGGAAATTGCCCATAAAATGGGCATCGGTACTACTGCCACGATGGTCTATGGTCATGTGGAGACAATGGAGGAGAGGATAACTCATCTTTTTACGATCCGGGATTTGCAGAATCTCAGACCGAAAGACACTCCCGGTTTCCGTGCCTTCATTAGTTGGCCGATGCAGCTAAAAGGGACGCCTTTGGCCGAAATGATGGAGGAAAGAGGCATGCAACTGCCTCGCATATGTCACGGATGGAGCGAGGAAGAGGAGTTTCTACGTACGATAGCAATCTCCAGAATAGTTCTCCACAATATTACCCATATCCAGGCCTCGTGGCTTACCGTTGGCCTAGAAATAGCTAAAAAATCTCTTCATTATGGAGCGGACGATATGGGCTCGATAATGATCGAGGAAAATGTAATATCTGCAGCGGGTGCTTCCAACACTATTTCTGCTGATGAGATGCAACAGGCTATTAGCGAAGAGGGATTTGAACCCTGGCTGCGAAGGCAGGATTATTCTCCGGCCGATGCGTCAAAACTCCGCAGCCAGGCAATTTCCTGACTCCAGATTTCAGGTTCGGGAGTTTCAAGAATCAGGGGGATGCCATTGAATCTGGCATCCCTCATTATTCTGATGAAGGTACCGCGCCCAATAAAACCGTTGCCGAGAGTTTCATGGCGGTCAACTCGGGAGCCAAGTGGTCTTTTTGCATCGTTGAGGTGCATTCCCTTGAGATACTTCAGACCTACAATCCGGTCCAGTTCTTCGATCACTTTTCCTAAAGTGTCTTCGTCCTGGGCGAAAAGGTCTTGCTCGTTCTCTCCGCTCCGCACATCATAGCCGGCCGCAAAAGAGTGGCAGGTATCGATGCATATGCCTACTCTCGATTTGTCCTCCACTTGTGAGATGATTTCGGCCAGATGCTCAAACTGAAAACCGACATTCGACCCCTGACCGGCAGTGTTTTCAATGACTGCACAGACACCTGAAGTCTTGTCCAGAGCCATGTTAATGGATTCTGCCACACGTCTTAAGCACTCGCTCAGAGAGATTTCGTTTAGATGGCTCCCGGGATGGAAATTGAGACGGTTGAGTCCGAGTTGTTCACAACGCTGCATCTCGTCAAGAAATGCAGCTCTGGATTTGCCCAGTCCTTCCGATGTAGGGTGTCCAAGATTTATAAGATAGCTGTCATGAGGAAGTATCGAGTCCGGCACAAATCCATGCCGGATGCAGTTTTCTTTAAAAAGTCGGATACTCTGCTCAGAAAGCGGAGCGCTGACCCATTGGCGTTGATTTTTTGTAAATAGGGCGAAAGCATTTGCCCCAATGGCAGCTGCATTTAGAGGAGCATTTTCCACTCCTCCGCTACTGCTAACATGTGCGCCGATAAATTTCATTGTTTTTCCTTTCAACTTATATTTGAATAATCTTTTATTTCTATTTTCAAATTTTGCAGAACTTTGGTCAGAAGAGAATTTTCTCTACTTGAAAGCAGAGGGTCTTTCTCCAGAATGTCCGAGGCCTCTCTGCGCGCATCTTCGAGTACTGCGGAGTCCCTGCCGAGATTGGCTAAGCGCAGGTTCAATACAAGTCCGCTCTGTCTTGTTCCCTCGAAGTCGCCCGGTCCCCTCATTCTTAGATCAGCTTCTGCAATTTCAAATCCGTCGGTTGTCTGGCACATCATCTCAATTCTCTGGCGGGATTCGTTGCTGAGTTTGTATCCGGTCATCAGTATGCAGTAAGATTTCTCTGCACCTCGCCCGACTCTGCCTCTGAGCTGGTGAAGTTGTGAAAGACCAAACCGTTCGGCACTTTCGATCACCATTACCGAAGCATTAGGCACATCTACTCCCACTTCTATAACTGAGGTTGATACCAGGATATGGGCTTTTCCACTCACAAAAAGTTCCATATCAAAAGCTTTGTCTTCAGGTTTCTGCTGGCCGTGGACAACTGCAGTACAGTATTCGGGGGAAGGGAAGGCTTTGACTATGGCTTCGTACCCCTCTTCGAGGTTTTTATAATCCATTTTTTCGGATTCTTTAATAAGAGGATAGACTACGAAAATCTGTCGCCCGGATTTAATCTCCCTTTTCATAAATTCTCTTAGACGAGGGCGGGAGCTTTCACCCCAGTGAATTGTCTGTACAGGTTTTCTGCCTGGAGGCAACTCATCTATAACCGATACATCAAGATCTCCCCAAAGGGTCATTGCGAGGGTTCTCGGGATTGGAGTTGCGGTCATTACCAGGATATGGGGTGGCATAGAGGATTTTGTCCAAAGTCTGGATCTTTGTTCCACACCGAAGCGGTGCTGTTCATCTATTACTGCCAATCCAATGTTGAGAAACTGTACATTCTCTTCTATAAGTGCGTGGGTGCCGAAGATGATGTGGATAGAGCCATCTTCAAGTCCGGCATGGATTTCACGACGCTCCTTTGTTTTTGTGGAGCCCGTGAGCAATGCGGTTTTAACTCCGCTATGCTCCAGAAACTTCAGGGTACCATTATAGTGCTGTGAAGCAAGTACTTCCGTAGGGGCCATTATACAGGCCTGGTATCCATTGTCCACTGCCATCAGTGCGCTGAAAAGTGCTACGAGAGTCTTTCCGCTGCCCACGTCACCCTGCAGGAGGCGGTTCATCTGGCTTCCGGAGATAACGTCCGCGCGAATCTCTTTGATTACCCTCTTCTGAGCTTCAGTCAAAGGGAAAGGGAGGTGCTCATATGTGCTGTTAAAAGCCTCTCCGATGTTATTAAAGATAATTCCGGTGGAACTGCGCATCCTGATATTTTTCTGTTTTAGAAGCGACAACTGCAGATAGAAGAGTTCCTCAAACTTGAGCCTATCCTTCGCTTTATCAAGTATCTGAAGATCAGTAGGGAAGTGTATGTTTACCAAAGCCTGACGCAACGATATGAAGCGTTTGCGCAATATCAGATGGCGTGGTAGGGTCTCTTCTATGCTCTCAATCACCTGGTTAATGAGGTTATACTGGAGCTTTGCGAAGACCTTATTGCCGATACCGGCACTTCGCAGCCTTTCAGTACTGGAGTAGACACCGATAAGAGTCCCAACCATCGCGAGTTTGTCCTCGGTCGCCGGATCTATTTCGGGGTGGACCATATTATATGTCTGGTTAAATATGGTTGGTTTGCCGAATACTATATATTCGGTTCCGATTTTGAGTTTATTGAAGATCCATTTTATTCCTTGGAAGAAAACAAGATCGATAGTGCCTGTACCGTCGTTGAGGCGGGCAATCAAACGTTTGGCACGTCCCTCACCGGTTATGCGAAGATCTGTGATGCTGCCACGCAGCTGAATATAAGCGCTGCTACTTTCAATTTCTCTTATAGAATAAAACCTGGTGCGGTCGATATATCTGAATGGAAACGTATAGAGCATATCTCTGAATGTAGAGATGCCCAGCTCTTTTTCCAACAGCGCGGCTCTCTTAGGTCCGACACCCTGCAGGAACTTTATGTCGCTCTCCAGAATTTTGTTCACAAGCGCAAATATACATTAAATATGCGTCAAATTTCCGTGCTTTTTAGTAACTTGCAAAAATTTTTGAGTTCTATGAGTAGAAAAATAGTAGTGGGTATTACCCAAGGAGATAGCAACGGTATCGGGTACGAAGTCATCATAAAAGCCCTCTCAGATGCAAGAATGCTGGATATGTGCATTCCCGTTGTTTATGGCTGTTCACGCACTTTCGGCATATATCGCAAACTTGTGCCTGAAACCGAACAGATTACTACCAATGTTATCAATAGTGCCTCAGATGCACGTCCCAAACATGTAAACATTGTCAATGCCGTACCTGATTCATTACCGGTAGATATAGGTCAGCCGACAGCTGATGGTGCCAGGGCAGCAATAATAGCCCTTAAGGCTGCGGTAGCTGATGTTAAGGCGAAGTTTCTGGATGCATTAGTGACAGCACCTTTCAGCAAACACACAATTGCGCAGACTGAGTTTGCCTTTCCAGGCCATACTGAGTACCTGATCAATGAATTTGGGGCGAAAGATGGTCTTATGTTCCTCTGTGCAGATAATCTAAGAGTTGGGGTTGTCACCAATCATCTCCCCCTCTCAAAGGTTAGCGCCGCCATTACTAAAGAGGTTCTTATGAGTAAGATCCGCCTGATGAACCACTCTCTTATAAGGGATTTTGGTGTAGTAAGGCCGAAAATTGCTGTTCTTGGGCTCAATCCTCATGCAGGTGACGGCGGTTCACTTGGTACCGAGGAGATTGACACCATCATTCCCGCCATAAAGGAGGCGAATTCAGAGAATATACTGGCTTTTGGTCCTTATTCACCGGACGGATTTTTTGCAACAAATACGCAGTATAAATTTGATGCTGTTCTGGCGATGTACCATGATCAGGGACTTATCCCATTCAAGGCGCTAGCATTTGATAAGGGCGTCAATTTTACGGCGGGGTTGCCGATTGTCAGAACATCCCCCGATCACGGTACTGCATTTGAAATCGCCGGCAAGTCTATGGCAAATCCGGGACCGATGATTTCTGCGATATATACTGCCATCGATATCTGCAATAATAGGGACAATTGGGATCAGATGAGTGCAAATCCTTTGGAAATAAAGCACTTTGAGGGACCGAAATACGAACGCACAATATTGCCGGAATAATTGATGGCTAAAAGACCACCCATACAAATATATACAGACGGAGCCTGCAGAGGAAACCCCGGACCGGGAGGATATGGCGTGGTGATGCGTTGCGGGAATTATGAGAAGGAATTTTCAGCAGGATACCGTCTTACTACAAATAACCGTATGGAGCTTTTGGCTGTTATTGTGGGTCTGGAGGCGATCAAGTGGTTGGATGCAGTTGTTACTGTGTGGAGTGATTCCTCGTATGTAGTCAATGCCGTGGAAAATGGTTCGGTATTCAAATGGGAACAGAAAGGTTTCCACAAAAAGGCCAACCCGGATCTATGGATCCGTTTTTTGGCAATTTACAGGCAGCACAAGGTCCGTTTTGTATGGATCAAAGGCCATGCAGGGTATCCCGACAATGAGCGTTGTGATAATCTCGCTGTTGCCGCTTCTATGGGCCCTGATCTAGCTGTGGACGAGGTTTATGAAACATCGAATGTAAAAAACGAACTATTTAACAATCCTTAATAACTATTATTATGAAGAAGTATTTTGCAGAGGCAATAGGTACAATGGTGCTTGTTCTTCTCGGCTGTGGTAGCGCAGTTTTTAATGGCGGCGTAGGTACCACTGCACAGGTTTTGACCGTTTCTTTCGCATTCGGTCTTTCAGTTGTGGCAATGGCGTATGCTATCGGCTCCATTTCCGGATGCCATATCAACCCTGCTATCACTCTAGGTGCTATGCTTACAGGCAGAATGAAGACGGGTGAAGGTCTGAAGTATATGCTTGCCCAGATCATCGGAGCATTAGTAGGTTCAGCTCTTATTTTTGCACTTGTCCAAACCGGAGATAAGGATGCCGCATTGTATGCCACTACAACAGGGGCAAATGCTGTTTCCAGTGCAGCTTCGGTGGGATCAGCACTAATTGCCGAGATAGTGGGCACCTTTATTTTTGTGCTTGTGATCCTCGGTGTCACTGACTCGAAGAAGGGTAATCCTGCACTTGCAGGCCTGGCAATCGGTCTGACTCTCGTACTCATTCACATTGTTCTGATTCCAATTACCGGTACATCGGTTAACCCTGCTCGTAGTATTGCTCCGGCAATATTCGAGGGTGGACAGGCTCTCAAGGATCTTTGGATCTTCATAGTAGGTCCGTTTGTTGGAGCTGCACTTTCCGCAGTAGTTTGGGACGGCCTTACCAAAGAACCCGCAAAAAAGTAGATTACTGCTTCTTGTATAAATAATTGAGGTCGATTGAATAATATCAGCCGGCCTCAATTATATTAAATTTAGAAATATCATTAGTTATTGTACAAAAGCACCGATAAAGAGAATGGCATTTGTGCTATTTTCGCGGATTGCATAAATGAATGGCTTGTTGACAATAATCGATGTAGGCTTGTTGTCCAATCCGGCAAGCCTTACACTGCTGAAAGAATTGAAACCTGCTGCGAAAGTTCCTTTCATATCAACGCTAATGGAGGTTTTGTGACGAGATTCCCAATTACCGGTACTGAAATCTGAAAGGATTCCGTAATATTTGGTGAATGGTTTGAAAGCGCGCTCTATTCCCATTTCTTCCAGTACATCTATCAGAATGTCATCTGCTTCAAAAGAGCTTGTGAATTGCGGCATAGATAATGCCACATAACCGCCATACAAGGAATTTGTCATTTTCTTGAATCTTTCCGGTGAAAGGTCTTCTACAAAATCCTCAAAGTCGGAATTTGGCATTATAACAATAAAACTGAACGCTCCCTTTTCTCCATAACTAAGTGAAAAGAGTGTGGCTTCGTCACCGATATTGTGGGATATGTTACAATTCCATCTCATATAGTTAACCTCTTTAATAGCATTATCAATACAATAAAAGAGTCCCTTTGAGGTAGATGAAGGAAGAATGCTCCAAGGTGCGCGGAACAATGTGGCGTTCATTACGGCAAACTGAGTTTCAGGATGAATTCTATTCAGGACCTCAGCAATCAGGCCTTCGGTTGCCTCTTTACCCCACTTGTTAATCCTTTCAAGTGTAGCTTCATTAGCAAAGTCCACGGCATTGGCAGGAGAATGGAAATAGTTTTTCAAAGTTTTGCCAAATTCAGGAACTAGGTGCTTATTCTTATCATACCAGAAAGAATTGCTGGAGCGGTATGTTATCTTGGAGTCGACTTTATCTAAAGCTGAGATGAAGAGTCCGTAATACTCATTTACCTCATTCAGCGGCACTCCTGGGTGACCAAGTACTTTTGCTATTTCGCTATATGTAGCCCTATCTGTTCCATTTGATAGCATTGCAAGAGAGATGGATGTGCTTATGGGAGATAGAAGCAGGTTCCCTTCTGTTTTATCATAAAAGTTTCTGAAAAGATTGACTGCAAAAGCATTGTCCGACTCTAAAATCTGTTGTTGTGCCTTTGTCAATTCGATCTCTCCCGTGGGAGAAATAATATTTTCCCTCGCACTGAATTCCACGCAAGAGGCGACTAAAACCAGCATTGTGCAAAACAATATCGGTATAACTATCTTATATGATTTTATAATCTTCATATACCATATAGATGCAAATAAGTAGTAAAATGTTGCATTAGCATCAGAATAATAATCTTATTTTTAGAAATCCGCAATCCGGAAATAGCTATTGGCTGTTGGCTGTCAGCCATTGGCTACTAAATACTAATTGTTGTGTACTGCAACGAACTGCATACTACATACTACATACTTTCCCCGCAACCCGTATTATTTGAAATTCTATTCAAAAAAGTTAAATTTGTAGATTATTTGCTTTAAATTGTAATGCAGAACAATGGTCTTACATTAGGAATCTTGGGAGGTATGGGTCCTGCTTCAACAGCGGAATTTATGAGACTCCTTGCCGAAAAGGCTCCTGCGGATGTTGATCAAGAACATCCGCGAATGATAATCTATTCACATACGATCACTCCGGACAGGACAACTTTTCTTCTCGGAAAAGGACCGGACCCTAATGATTATATTAGGGAAGGGCTTGAAACTCTTATAAGCTGGGGAGTTGACCTTCTCGCAGTTACTTGCAATACAGCCCATTATTTTATAGATAAATTTAGGGATGAACTTTCGGTACCTCTAATCCATATCATAGAGGAAACTATTAAAAAATCACAGGCCGTTTGCCCACAAGGAGCTTGGCTTACAGCAACTCTCGGCACTATGCGCACAGGCCTTTATCAGAAGCATGCAGCCTATTTTGGCTATGACTTCAAACTTCCCTCTGAGGAGATGCAGGTCGAAATACACGATATCACAGATCAGGTAAAAGCCGGCAAACATCGTGAGGCGGGAGTGAGATTTCGCAAGGTTGTGGAACAACTTTGGGAAATTGAAAAACTCCCCGTCGTTGGTGCCTGTACCGAGATACCAATCGCTTACAGCCACACAGAATTGCCTGCTGAAATGGGCATCTCCTGCCTCGAGGCTCTTGCTGAAGGATGTATAAGGGAGCTTTATCGGCCTCTATGATTTGCTTTAAATTGCCTTGAAACCAGATATATACATTTGAAACAATGAGAAGAATAGCAAAATATACTGTCATTACACTGATCATGCTGATGGTGGTTTCGTGTGGTGATCCCAAACCTTCTCCGGGCCCTGATAATCTTTCAAAAGTCAAGTTTGCCAAGGGAGCAGATGTGAGTTGGGTAACTCAGATGGAAAGGGACGGTATCAAATTTTACAACTCGCAAGGCACAGAAATGGAGTGTATGGCTCTTCTCAAGAGTTTGGGCATGAATTCCATACGTCTACGGGTATGGGTGAATCCCGTTGACGGATGGAATGGAAAGGCTGATCTTCTGGTTAAGGCAAAAAGAGCAAAAGCCCTTGGGATGCGTCTTATGATTGATTTCCACTATAGTGATAGCTGGGCTGACCCCGGAAAACAGAACAAACCTGCAGCTTGGGCTGATCTTCCATTTGAGGAGCTTAAAGGTGCCCTTGTGTCCCATACCATAGAGATACTTGAGGCACTCAAAGGGGAAGGTATCTACCCTGAATGGGTGCAGGTAGGCAATGAGATCTCTGACGGAATGCTCTGGGAGGATGGCCGCGCTTCAGTAAATATGAAGAACTATACAGACCTCCATAATGCCGGCTACAGAGCCGTAAAGGAGGTGCTCCCCGAGGCTCAAGTGATACTTCATATCCACAGTGGTGAAAACGGCACACATTTCAACTGGCTTCTCGATGGGATGGCACCCTATTCACCACAGTATGACATAATAGGAATGTCCCTCTATCCCGATCCGGGAAATTGGCAATATGTCAATGAGGCTTGTCTGATCAATATGAAAGAACTCATAGGGAAATATAATAAAGATGTAATGATATGTGAAGTAGGCATGAGTTGGGACAAGCCTGAAATATGTAAAGGTTTCCTTATAGACCTGATAGATAAAGCGCTTGAAAAGACTGACGGACGCTGTCTAGGCGTTTTCTATTGGGAGCCTCAGGGATTTGTCAATTGGAGCCATTACACCAAGGCTGCATTTGACAATGGAGGCAGGCCGACGGTAGCTTTAGATGCTTTCAAGGATTGATATTGACTAACACTTTTATATATGAAAAAACAGATTCTGCTTGCATTGTTGCTCTGCATAGTCGCTGCCGTTTCCTGTAGTGAAGGGAGTCGGCGTAGCGAAAAAGTACTGGAAGAGGGATGGAAATTTTCCCTCGGGGATTTTGCGGAAGCATCCGCCCCTACTTTTGATGACTCTCAATGGGAAGAGGTACGAGTCCCGCACGATTGGGCTATATATGGACCTTTCGACAGGTCAAATGACCTTCAGGTTATAGAAGTAAAACAGAATGATGAAATCATTGTTACAGAGAGGACCGGCAGAACCGGTGGGCTCCCTCATGTGGGGACAGGATGGTACCGCAACGAATTTGACCTGCGCGGTTTTGACGGGGAGAAAGAAGCAGTTTCTTTGCTCTTTGACGGAGCGATGAGTGGAGCACAGGTCTGGGTCAACGGCACTAAAGTCACAAGCTGGCCTTCGGGCTACAACTCCTTCCATTGTGACATCACTCAATGGATAAATGAAGATGGGGAGGACAATACCTTAGCGGTACGTCTGGAAAATCTTCCCAAGTCATCGAGGTGGTATCCCGGAGCAGGACTATACAGAAATGTACGTCTGGTTAGGACCGGTCGGCTTCATATTCCCATCTGGGGAACTTATATTACAACTCCGGAGGTTTCTCGTAAAAAGGCTGAGGTCTTCATGCAGGTGGCAATTGAGGGCAGTACTGACAAGGAGTTGAGAATTGTTACCGAAATTCGCAATCCCAAAGGCAAAAAAGTGGCATACTCTGAAAGTCTGTTGGAAG
>Ga0255346_1002299_pt1 | contig 24487 bp, 15 predicted proteins | sample wastewater_treat_FD_194410 | JGI IMG/M metagenome (GOLD analysis project Ga0255346, IMG submission 194410) | Wastewater microbial communities from Lulu Island WWTP, Vancouver, Canada - plant22 | ecosystem: Engineered > WWTP > Wastewater > Unclassified | place: Canada: Vancouver, British Columbia...
CGGTAATAACTCTTAATCCAGACGGTACTTTTCATATGGAAGAGACCTATCTTGAAAGAGACAATGAGCCAAGGGTTACTGAAGGAAAATGGATTCTTGAAGGGGATGTAATTACTTTTTCTGCAGATGATTATAGTTTTGAATATAAACTTATTTCAGAAAATGAAATAAGATGGGCTCCGGATGGACAAGAGATTACGGGAACAGATCTTAACTGGTCTCTTTTAAGGAAATAGTTTATTAATAATAAGGAATAGTTTACTTGTCCCATTTGTTAATGATAAGGAATCTGATTTAATATAAATAAATTGGTACAAGTGTTATACTTTGTTTAAAAATAACAAAATAAAGTATCTAGTTTTATAAAAAGTCATCATTAAGATTATAAAGATTATCAATCATGTAGATGAAATAATTAAAACAAAATGGAAGATGATAGAAATAAATTAGATTTCTAAGTTATATGCCCCAAGCTTGGAGAGTAAAAATGCTCACTTTGAACTTAAAACCTATTTCAATATTACAAATGTGCTCTGCGGTTGCGATACTAGTAATGGGAATAGTTACTGTTATAAATAACAGTAAAAAACTAAAAAACTGGGCCTTTTTTATTGGAACTATTACAGTTTTTTTATGGTTAACTAATACTTCTGTGTTCCTTAGTAATATAGATAAACAATTTCTATTACAATTGTATAAAACATATGGATTTTTAGGTGTGGCATTTATTGCTCCCAGTGTATTTTTGATTACGGTGTCTGTTTTAGAAGCCTTCCAAAAGCATAAGATAGAAGTAATAGTTTTTTATTCCATATCCAGTATTTTTTATATATTAAATAGCATCTTTCCTGTTTTTGATGTTAGATATACATATTTAGGTTACTACACCAAATATGGGATTTTTGGATTAATCTTCATTATTTATTTCACAGTTGTAATGTTATATTCATTTGTACTTTTATTTTTAGATTATAAAAAAGAGATTAACATTCTTAAAAAAAGACAACTTGGATTATTTACAATAGCTTTATTAATTGCTTTTACTGGAAGTGTAGATTATGCGCTTTGGTATGATTTTAATGTTTATCCTTTTGGCTTTGCTTCAATTTTAGTATTTTGCATTATTGATTCTATCGCCATAATAAAATATAAGTTTCTGGTTTTGGAACCAGAAATGGCTTATGAGACAGTTTTTAATTCTTTAGCTTCTTTTATAATTGGGGTAGATTTAGAGGATAATATAAAATTTGTAAATCAAGCAACTCTCGAAGTTTTAAATTATAAAAAAGAAGATTTAATAGGAAAGCCTTTGGATTTTATTATTACCCAAAAAGATGACTATGAAAAAATGAAAGATAAATTATCAGAAGGTAAAGATGTTACAGATGTAGGAGAAACATACTTAGTGACGTCTGAAAAAAGATATATACCAGTAAGGTTTATAATCTCTCCTATTAAAGAATCTGCAAAAAATACCATGACTTTAGGTCTTGTTATTATAGCTCAAGATATCTCTGCTCTAATAAAAGCAGAAAATGAGCTTGTAAAAAGTGAAGCAAGACTTAAAAAAATTCTTCAAACAGCTAGTGAAGGTTTTTGGTTAATTGATAATCAATCAATAACACTTGATGTAAATCCTTATATATGTAAAATCCTTGGGAGGGGAAGGGAAGAGATTATAGGGCATAATATCTTTGAATTTACTGATGAGAAAGGCAAAACTATATTAAAAAAACAAATAGAATTACGTAATGAGGGAAAAGAAAGCTCGTTTGAAGTTGATTTTATTACCAAAGATGGTTCTAAAATTCCTTGTTTGCTTAATGCTACACCATTATATGATAAAGGAGAAAAAATTGGTTCCTTTGCAATGATAACAAATATAAGCAAATTAAAAAAGTTAGAAAACAAATTAAGAGAGTATAGTAAAGATTTGGAAAATAAAGTAAATGAAAGAACTAAAGCGCTTTCTATAGTTAACGAACAATTAAAAAAAGCTAATGAGATAAAAAGTAACTTTCTTGCTAATGTATCTCATGAGTTAAGAACCCCACTTACTTCTATTAGATCCTTTTCAGAAATACTTTTAGATTACAAAGATGAAGAAGAAACTACCAGAGATGAATTCTTACGGATTATAAATGAAGAATCTGAGAGGTTAACTAGACTTATAAATGATGTATTGGATATAAGTAAAATAGAAGCAGGAAAGATGGAATGGGAAGATGATTTTAATTATATAGAAGACTTGATGTCAGAAGCTTTAGATTTGATTTTACCTTTGGCTAATAAGAAGTCTATTACTATCGAGAAAAAAATTGCACAAAACCTGCCACCTATTTTTGTAGATAAAGATCGTATAAAACAAGTGATTTCAAATCTTTTAGATAATGCTGTTAAATTTACTAACAGTGGTAAAATTCAAATTGGGGCAAAGATGCAAGATGAAAGTATTTTATGCTATGTATCTGATTCGGGCATAGGCATACCTGATGACTTTCAAAGTAAGATTTTTGAAAGATTTGAACAAGTAGGCGCAGATATTTTATCAGAAAAGAAAACCAAAGGAACTGGCTTAGGTCTTTCTATCTGTAAGGATATTATAGAGCATTATGGTGGGAAGATATGGGTAGAAAGTCAGGTTGATAAAGGCAGTACCTTTTTCTTTTCTTTGCCTATAAAGTCAATAGAATCAAAAACTACTCAAGAGGTATTTAAAACAACTTTTTTATCTTCCAGAAAAAAAATACTAGTAGTTGATGATGACGATAATGTTCGTCGTCTTTTAAATTTTGAATTATCCAAAGCTGGCTATAAAGTGATAGAAGAATTTAATGGTAATAAAACTCTTACTGCAATTAATAATACAAAACCAGATCTTATCATTTTAGATATTCTATTACCTGGACTTGATGGTTATGATATTTTAGATAAAATAAAGGAAAATCCTGAGTATCATTCTATCCCTATTATTATTCTTACAGGTTTAGAAGATAATGAGAAAAAAGCAATACGATTGGGGGCTGATTACTTTATGACTAAACCTGTAGATAGGGCCATTTTATTGGAAAAAATTAGGCGTCTTTTAAAAGAGGGAGGGGAGAAGCTACTAATAATTGATGATGATATTGATTTTATTTCAGCAGTAAAATTCTATCTTGAAAAGAAAGGTTATAGGGTTTATACAGCTTATGATGGTGAAGAAGGCATCAAAGCTTGTCAAATAGTTAAGCCGGACTTGATCATATTAGATATATTAATGCCCAAAAAAAATGGTATTAATACTCTTAAATCTTTAAAAAAAGACAAATTAATAAAAAATATTCCAGTAATTGTATTAACTGTAAATGCTATTGAAAATGGTAGAACTAAATGCCTTGCTTTAGGTGCTAAACGATATATTACAAAAAAAGAAAACCTGAATGCTCTTCTTAAGCAGATAAAGGAAGTTTTAGAAAGTAAAGAAAAAGAAGGAAAAAAATAAAGATGGAAAATAAGAAAATTTTAGTTGCTGATGATGAGCCTTATATTTTAAGAAGTTTATCTTTTGTCCTTAAGAGAGAAGGTTTTATTGTTGAAGTTGCAAGAGATGGGGAAGAAACTTTAAAAAAAGTTGAAGAGTTTAAACCTAAAATTTTGTTTTTGGATATAATGATGCCAAAGAAAGATGGATATCAAATATGTAAGTATTTAAAGAATAATCATGATACTAAAGATATTTATATTATTATGCTTACTGCTAGGGGACAGATTATAGATAAAAAGAAAGGTATAGAGTCAGGAGCTGATGATTATATTACAAAACCTTTTAGCCCAAGAGAAATTGTATCCAAAGTAAAAAATATTTTAGAAAGTTAGTGAAAAAGAGATGGACATCTTTGAACTATTAAATATGGAAGTAAATAAAGGATTATCTTCTGAAATTTCAAAAATAAACAATTTTTATATTTATATACTAAATGAAGAAAAAAAGATTGTGTTTAATACTGGTCAAGGAAGCAAGATAGATTTTTTATTAAAGAAAAATAACAAATCTTACAAAAAATACAGTCATTTTCTTGAAGATTTATTTATTAAAAAAACTCCATTTTTAATTTCAACCTCTAATAAACTTTCAATTATTGGAGAACCTATAATAATAAAAGATGTGGTTTCAGCTGCCGTGATAATTTATTTTCCAGAATCCCTTGTTGAATTTGCTAAAGGGCAAGCATCTTTATTAAAGCAATACATTGAAAAATCGGTTACATTAAATAATGATTTAGATAATCTTTCAGAAGAAATTGCCTACAATTATGAGGTACTATCCACTCTTGATGATATTAATAAGTCCATAGAAGGCTTACTGGATCAGGGTAAAATTTGTAAAGTGATTGCAGAAAAAGCTATTAAGCTTACTAATAGTAAAAGAATAGTGATGTTAATTGAAAATAAAGAAAAGAATTATTTGGAAATTATGTATAGTTATGGTTTATCAAAAAAAGATACTTTGAAGTGCAAACTAAATTTTAAAGAAGGAATATGTGGCCAGGTTTTTAAAAGTGGTGAGCCTATATTAATAAATAATCTTGAGCAGTTTTTATCTATTCCAGATTCTGAAAATAAAAAGTGTTCTTTATGTCCGATTTGTAGTCTTCCTTTTATTTTATTACCACTTAAAAGTGGAGAAAAAACAATAGGTTTAATTGCTGTTAGTGGGAAAACGAAGGAGAAGAGTTTTAATTCCAGAGATTTGAAATTGTTAGAAATGTTATCTGCACAAGCGGGACTAGGTATTAGTAATGCAATCTTATTTAAAGAAAGAGAAGAAATGCTGCTTCAAGCAGTGTCTTCTCTTGTAGAAGCCATTGAAGCAAAAGATCCATATTCTTCAGGACATTCCAAAAGAGTAGCACATTTTGTAGAGTGTTTATGCAAGGAGCTTGGCTTAAGTGAGCAAAAGATAAAAGAGATTGTTTTAAGTAGCTTGCTCCATGATGTAGGAAAAATTGGTATTACTGATAAAATTTTACTAAAGCCTGGAAAATTAACTGAAGAAGAGCGTAAAGCAGTTGAATATCATCCTTTAAAGGGTGAGGCAATTGTTGATCATTTTACTCCGATGCATGATTTTGTAGCGGGCATTAGAAGCCATCATGAACGTTATGATGGCAAAGGTTATCCTGATGGTCTAAAAGGAGACGAGATTCCACTGCCAGCAAAAATTATTGCAATTGCTGATACTTTTGATGCCCTTACTTCCAATCGTCCATACCGTAAAGCATATACTCCGGATGAGGCTATTTCTATAATGATAGAAAATAAAGGAACCCAGTTTGATCCTAAACTTTTAGATATTTTTGTCTCTTGTTTTAAAAAGGGGAAAATCTCGATAGAATAAGTGGGTTTTTTGTTTTTATATTATGCATAGTTATTGCATATAAAATAGATATAGCTAAAGAATATCGCTAATATTTAGTCAAAAAGCTTTTTGACTATTTTTCCTATGTTTTTGAGTTATAAATTATGTCATATTGTTTGATTTATAATTTATAAATTATAAAAGCAGTTAAAAAACCACAAATCGTAAGCAAGCCTATAAGATAACCTCCCTCTTCATAAGCTTCGGGAATCATACTGTCAGCAAGCATTGCTAGGATAGCCCCTGATGCAAAGGATAAAATGATACCCAACGTATTTAAGTTTAAGTTTTTTAAAAACAAATAACTTAAAATAGTTGTTATGATTACGATTATACTGACTGAGAACCATATTAAATAAATCTGTCTTTTTGAAAACCCCTCTTTTTTAAGGTCATCTACGGAAGCTAAGCCTTCAGGTAAATTTGATAAAAATATTGCAACTACCATTAACAGCCCAATACTATTTTTACTAAATAATGCTATGCCTAAGGAAATTGATTCAGGTACTCCATCAAGTAATGCTCCAAGTACTATTGCTTTTCCGTTAGTTTGTCGAATAGCCTTAAAAGGCTTTTTCTTTTTATAATGCCTTCCACCGAAAAGATGAATTACAAAATCACCAGCAATGAATATAATTCCACCTGTAAAAAACCCAATAATTACCGCATCGAATCCTCCATATTTAAATGCCTCTTCCATTAAGCCAATTGTCAGCGCACATATCATAACACCTGAGCCAAATGCCATGATCGCCGCTATTATTTTTTGGCTAATCTTAAATGAGTTACTGATAATTACGCCAATAATTAAAGAAAGACCTGTTAGAAATGCAAAAATAATAACTTTTATCATAATTAATTATTATACTATCATAATAATGATAAAAGTTATTAAAAGTTTATATAAGCATCTAAAATTTCATGACAAAGATAAATTATTCAGTTAGGATGGGTTACTTTAAGAAAACACGCAAGCTTTTCCCAGCGAGGAAAGCTTGCTCAGTTTCAGGCTACGCTCTCCTCTTAAAAGAGGAACCATGCCCGCTTCGCCTTCAAATGGTTTTCTTAAAGTAACCCATCCTAACTCTTAAAGTTTTGTTTTTGCTGCTATCATGGAATTTTAGATGCTTCCAAGTTTATGAAAAATATAAAAATATAATTAAGGTTGAACTCCTATTACAATTCAATATAAATGATGGGCATTTTTTATATAGTTTAGTATTGTTTTAGTATTGGGAAAGGACTTATAGTGTCCATTTGTGTTAAATTATGAGCCTCTGTTTTTTGCCAAATTATACTTCCTAATTGGATTATTTTTGATTGAGTGCAAACATAAGGTTTTATTTCTTTATTGTATATTTTCTTTACTTCTTCAATACCTTTGCTTTCGAGGGGATCACTTAAACATAGAAATAATTTATCATTCGATTCATCAAATGGAAGCATGCCGTAATCAAGAATAAGCTTTTTTGGGAACATGCATGCAGTTTTGAGTATGATATCTTCAAGTTTTAATTCTTTATATTCAAGCCCAAAATAGAATGCAAGGTTTTTTGCACATTCTTCTTCTGTTATAAAACCTAATTTCATCAATATTTTTCCTAATCTATAGCTAGTTTTTTTCTGAGCATTAAGTGCAATTGCAAGCATCTCTTCACTTATTGCTTCTTCTCTCACAAGAAAGTTTCCGAATCTATTCTCTTCTTGAATTCTCTTACCTGCCAGTCCATATGCCAAGTTTATTAGAGGTTCAATTTGTTCATAAGTTAGATCAACATATTCTACTTTTTCTCCAGTCTTTTCCTGGATTATCTCAGTAAAAATTTCTCCCATCTTTTGTTCTTTTGCTACAAGAATTGAATCTTTTAGTTTTCCTATTACAAGAAGTTTTCCAGCTCTTGCTATGGCTTCTGGTATAAGATATATAAGATCTAAATTTAAGTCTTCAAATCTAAGTTCAGAAGGATATGACTTAAGTTGTAATGCGCGTGCCAAATCTATATCTTCTTTTTTAACATATTTTTCATTTATAAGATATTTCCCAAATAACTCACTACCCCTACCTTTATTTTTAATAGCTTCTGAAAGTTTTTCTTCACTTATAATTTTGTTTTCAAGCAGTATATCCCCAAGTTTTCTCTTATAGCTTGAAAGTATCTCATCAGGCGCATATTCTTTGTGGACTGTCTTATTCCATTTTACTACTTTCTTATTTCTAAAGATAAATGTTTTCCAAGCATCAAGTGTTGAAAAGAAGTTAATTATATTTCCCCATATTAGCCTAAATGATATGAAAGGAGGAATGAAAACAGATGCAATAGCATTTTTAATCCCATATATACTTTTTACTGCAACAAATCTGTTAAATACCCTAAAAACTGCAATTGCACTGTCTATCACAATAACATACCACATGAAAGAAAATAAAGGGAATATCCTTGAAGCCATAATTGATGGTTGTTTTGTTACTGAACTATAAACAAGCTCAAAGATAGAGTAAATGAATAACATGTAAGCAGGCAGATTTACCATGTTTACATATTTTGACTTCCTGTCTCTAAGCAAAGTGTAAATTTGGGATAAAGTTTTACCTTTAAGCTTATGCTGGCTTGGAGTTTGAAATGTAATGCCGTATACCCATCTTGATTTTTGCTTTACAGCAGATCTGAAGTTGTTAGGAAAGAATTCTCTTGTTGCTATGTATTCTATTTTTTTCTTTCCTTTATCATCAAGTCTTGAAACACCCTCTACAAAATAATCAGTTTTAAGTTTTGCTTCATGAAACCTTATTGCAACTTCATAATCTTCAGTAACATTGTTAAAATTAAAAATTGTTCCATCATTTAAGTCGGCTATTTTTTCAAGGGCTTCTCTTTTAAAAGCAGTCCCAACACCGGCAGAAGGTATAATTCCTTTTATTTGTTTTCTAACCATAATATCTTTTGTATGGTTTTCTGCAAACTCGTCTGCATAAGTGGAACTTGTCATATATTTAAAGAAGTTTACAAAATTCATCTCAGGTTCAATTGGGAAAACTGGTATCTGAACCATATCTTTTGGTGGGATGAGGTAATTAAAAAGCTTTAATGATAAAGGGTGTATTATGTCTTCTGAATCTTGCACAATAATAATATCATATTTTTTACCTGTTTCTTTTTCATAATTTTTTATACCTTTGAAAATCATGTTAAGGTTCTGTCCTTTATTTGTTGGACCCTCTAAATCATTAACTATTATGTGAACCTTTTCGTAATAATATTCATCAAGGCTTAAGATAGAGTTTTTTGTCTCTTCATCATTAGGGTAAATTCCAACAAAAATGTCATAATTTTTATAATCAATCATTTTTATTGCATTTACCACCATCTTATCTATGACATTTTCTTCCTTCCATGCAGGTACAATTATTGCAATGTTTTTTTCTTCTTTATCTAATATATCTTCAATCTTAAGCATATTTTTCTTTTTTCTTGCCTTAAACCAAAAAATTGCATCAAAAATCAAGTCATCTATTCCGCTTAAAAGAAAGATAAATGCAATCAGATATGAAAATATCTTTAAAATTAAAATAAATATGTCAGTCATAATATTTTTTTGCTAATCATAAGTCATGTATAATATATTAAATAACAATTTAATAATAAAGTTTTAAAAAAGTATTAATACAATTTGTATAAATTTAAATAAACTTTTCATTAAATATTATGTAACGGAACAGTAAATAAATCAAGATAACAATATATTAAATTTTTAAAACTTATATTATTAATATAAATAATATTTACATAATACTTTTTTTATATTTATTTTATTAAATTATTTTACTAAACTTTATATGTTGTATTGACTTTTTAAATAGGATTTTTCTACCTTTTTATTTTATCTATGCTATTTTTTGATATAGAATGTTTTAAATAAACAAAAAACAAATAGATAAATAATTAAATAATCTGAATTTAAAAAACATGAAAGAAAAAATAAAAGTCTTAGTTTGTTTTGGAACAAGGCCAGAAGGCATTAAAATGGCTCCCCTAATAAAGGAAATCCAGTCGAATTCTGATGATATGAAGCTTTTTATCTGTTCTACTGGTCAGCATAAGGAAATGCTAAAGCAGGTTATCGATTTCTTTGGAATAAAGCCTGACATAGAACTAAATTTAATGACATCTGATCAAACGCTTGGGAAGCTTTCATCAAAAATAATTGACAGCATGGAAAATGTATTTAATGAAATAAAGCCTGATATAGTTCTTGTACAAGGTGATACGGCAACTGCTTTTTTGACAGCTTTTGTGGCATTTTACCAGAAAATAAAAATTGGGCATGTAGAAGCTGGATTAAGAACTTACAACAAGTTTAACCCTTTTCCTGAAGAAATAAACAGACAGCTTTTATCAAGAATAACCGATCTTCATTTTGCTCCCACAGAAAACGCGTGCAAGAATCTTGAAAGAGAAGGTTTTGAAAAAAATAGCATAATTCTTGCTGGCAATACAATTGTGGATGCCTTAAAGTGGGGAATCAAAAAAATCAGTGATAAAGATTTTTTGAATAAATCCGAGAATATAAATACCCTTCGGCAGTTAATCGATTTTGGAAAGAAAATAATCCTAGTTACGATGCACAGACGAGAGTCTTTTGGGGAAGAAATTAAAAATGTATGTGAAGCTTTAAAATTTATTTCAAATAAGTACAATGATATTGAGATAGTGTATCCTGTTCATTTAAATCCTAATGTAGCCGGTCCTGTAAATGAAATTCTTTCTGGTATGAAAAATATCAAACTTATAAAGCCGTTAAACTATGAAACTTTTTTATGGCTAATGAGTAAATCTTATTTTATAATAACTGATTCAGGGGGTGTTCAGGAGGAAGCTCCTACATTAAAAAAACCTGTATTGGTTATAAGGGATTTTACTGAGAGGACCGAATCTGTTGATCTTGGGCTCTCAAAACTAGTTGGTACGAAAACGCAAAACATAATCGATAATGTTTCACTTCTTATCGAAAGTAAGGAGGATTATGAGGCAATGATAACTAATAAAAACCCGTATGGGGATGGGAAAGCCTCAAAAAGAATTGTATCGGCTATTTTAAAGTATTTTAAAGAAGTTAACGTGAGTTAACGGAGAATATTAGAAATGAACATATTTTATGAGACTATAGAAAAATTCAATGACTTTAAAAGCAGAATAAATATTAAGATAGATCAGTTGATGCCGGAATTTTCATTACTAGATAATATCATAAATTCTTATAGTAATGTTCTTGATGAAAAATCAAAATTAGAAAATGAGCAGTTTATCAAGATTAAGGAAAAGCTAGAACTTGTAAAACAACAAATTGAAGACAAAAGAAGTGCTATAATAAAACTTGAACCTCTAATTGTTAATTTCCAAGATACCTACAAAAAAAATTCTCTGAATATAGAGCTTAAATATTTATCCCAAAAGGCATATATTAGGATTAAGGAGGAGGAATTAAAAAATTATCTCTTAGAGTATGAAGTTAAATTAAAAGAGAAAGCTGAAATAGATTTAAAAAAAGAGGAAATTAATCAAGAAATTACATCACTTAAAAATAAGATTGATAAAAAATGTTTTGAGTATATTGGGGAAGTAAGTGGAAAAAACATTGAAAATCTAAAATCGGGTATTTTAAGCATTTCTGAGAAATTTATAAAGCTACCTGTGATTGACAAGGAGATAAATTCTGATTATTTAAAAACTGAAGAGTATCTTAATTCCTTAAGTGAATATAAGGAAGCTTATAATAAAATGTATTCTTTTATGTCTGAAGTTTTTGAAGAGATTCAAAAGTTTATTAATGAATCAAATGTTGAGAACATCCTTCCAGATCTACTTCTTATGCAAGATGAGTTAAAAAAGAAATATAATGATTTTGATAGGATAGAGCTTGAGGCCAATAAGATAGCTGATTTTTTAAATCTTAAAGAAAGTTATGAGCAGGTTTTGCTAGATGCAGAAAAAGAACTTGAAAATATTAGTAAACTTATAAATCAGGATGAGGAACTGCTTGCGCTAAAAACTGAAATTGAAAATTATATAGAACATAATGGGTAAGTATAAATTTTTATTTTATAATTTATTTATTACTTTAAAAAGTTTAGCAGGTTTAGCAGTTATCTGTTTATTTTTTAAGTAGCAAAGAAATTTGATTAATTATTTTTATTTTCAAATTATATTTAAAAAATTACATAGCTTTAGGTAAATAAAATGAGCCTTGAAATTTGTGAAGTAAACGATCCTGAAAAATTAAAGTTAAAAAATTCAATATTATTTAAAGGAAGGTTTAAACTTATCCTAGAACCTAGCGCAGAATGTAAATTTACACGAATAAGTGAAGACATTTACTCTAAACAGCAAAAGGTTTATTTCCCCTTATTTGAAAATATGATATTTACTAAGGCTTCTAGTGACGACCGTTTGCAAAGTCAAAGGCTGGTATTTAAGGGTAATCTTATTCAGGATGATGAAATTGAGATGATAAAATCATTAATTAAGGAAAATATTGAAAAAGAAAATGCTAGGTATAAAGAGTATAAGAAGGAATTGGAAAAGGAAATTTCAGAAATAGTAAATAGTTTGAGTAATGAGATTTCCAATCAAAAGGATTTTCTTGATAAAGAATTCCTAACAAAACATCAGTATAATGAGCATATTAAAACACTCTTATCTGCTTATTTAGATATTATAAGATTAAAACTTGATAAAGATGTAAATTTAAAGAGCGAAGATAGAAATCTTATAATTAAATTTTATGAAAATATGATTGAGGGAATTGGGAAGAATAATATTACTAACTAATTAAAATTAATTTATCCAGTCTTCAACTTTGCCATCTGAAGTCTCCATCTTACATGTCAAGAGAAGAATGTACAAAAACCACGGCAAATAATATCTATCTAAAATTAAATAGCCTATCTTGCTAATAGTACTACATATTAAATAAGCGATAAAAGAGCAGAACTAAATTAAAGCTCGCCTTTTAGGCCAATTGCCTCTGCTTCTGTTTGCATACCTTTTATGGTATTCTCGATGAGTAAATCCAGTTTTATTCCAAGCATTTTTGCACCTTCTTCAATGATATCCCGGTTAACACCGGATGCAAAACTTTTTTGCTTCCATTTCTTCTTTACAGAACTTACTTTTAAGTCCATGATGCTCTTGCTTGGTCTAAGGAGTACTGTTGCTGAAATTAGCCCTGTCAGTTCATCAGTAGCATATAGCACTTTTTCCATTATTTCTATCGGTTCGATGTTAGTCATTATTTTATACCCATGACTTTCAATAGCCCTTAAGTACTCCTCTGGGAAACCGTAGGGTGATAGAATATCTCTTACCATTAAACAATGCTTATCAGTGTATTTTTCATAGTCAATATCATGCAAAAGCCCAATCACGGCCCATTTCTCTACATCCTTTTCGCAAAAAAGCTTTGCAAAATACCGCATAACAGCTTCCATGGTTAATGCATGCCGTATAAGGCTTTCACTTTGTACATACTTGTTGAGTATTGTAAAAGCAAAATTTCTGTCAGGTATAAAAGCATTCATGGTTTATACTCTCTACTATAAATTTTATTTGGATATTTTAATAGCACTATTTAAGAGTTGTGTTTGCAACTACTAATATAAATTACTCTTTTAAAGAAAACATACAAAAGTATAGAAATCTTAGTAGTAAATAGTCTTTTATCCTAAAAGTTAAAATATTTGATTAGTAAATAAAAAGCTAGGTAGCCTATGACAATAGAAGAAATTACTATTTTTCATAAGCTATATCTACTACTAAGAAAAAAACTATTAAAGAACATATCTAAATTCTGTAGACAATATAGTATATATAATAAGTAAAGTATATTACAAGTACGAAAAAAAATAACTGATTTATAAATAGATAGGTAAATTTTTTAAAAAGTAACTATAATAGGTAGAACTAAGAAAATTTAATCAAACATATAAGATGAGCAGAATAATTTTTAAATATTTTACTTTGTTGTTTTTAGTTTTCTTACTTATCTTATTTAGTTTAATTTTTAGCAGTGTTTTAACCTCCTGTGTTAACTTTAAAATTAATTCTGCTGATCCTGCTTCTAACAGTTCTATTAATGAAAATTCATATCCCAATAGTGAAAATGCTTCCGATAATAACGAAATAGCAAATGAAGAGAAAGAAAATGACAAGGATGAATCAGCAACCCAAAATTTGTTAGACAGTAAAAAAGTTACTATTTGTATTAGTAAATTTATCCCCAATTTTATTTCTGCAATTATTAAAAGAGATGCAAAAAATCTTTTTGAAAATGTATTATTTGTTGATGGTTATGAGAATGTAAATGAGATGGACAAAACAGATGAGCTAATTTATGTAGATATCATGAAAAGCAACTCTTCTGTGGACGCAAATAACTTTATAATTATATGCCCTGTAACAAATTTTTATAACTCAAAAGATGAAATAAAGATTAGCGATATTGAAATGATTTTAAAAAATGAGGCGCAGTCTCAACCTCAAAATAATCTTTATGTTTCTCAAGAAATAAGTGGTATTTTTAAAAAATTTTATGGTCAGTTTGAAAATGATAATATAAAGGTTTTAGATACTAATTCAATTGTGCAAAATATAAAAAATAATCCTCAAGATATTGCATTAATTCCATTTGATTCCTTAAGAAAAGAATTAAAAGTTTTAAATATTGCTAGCAGTGATGTGGATAGTAACTCAGTATTTAGTACTGATTTTTCTTATCTAAATTATCCTCTTTCATTTTCGGTTAGTTTTAGCGGGAATAATAGTGAAAATACAAGCATGTTAAAAGATAAGTTTGAAGAAAGCTTTTATTCAAACAGGGATCCAGAAAAACTTACTGTAGTGAATATGACTGGAGTAACTGCACTAGTGAGGGGTGTCGCTAACAGAATGGACAAGAAGGGCGTAACATATCCTGCAGAAAAAATAGCAGATGTTTTAAGAGATGGCAATATTACTCATATAAGCAATGAAATTTCATTTAAGGAGAATTGTAATGCAGGGCAAAGTGGGACTATTTTTTGTAGCAAACCTAGTTATATTGAACTTTTAAAGTTTATAGGTACTGATGTGGTAGAATTAACTGGTAATCATCTAAATGATTATGGCCCTCAATTTTTAGTTAACACAATCAAGATGTATGATGAAGAAGGTTTTAAGTATTTTGGAGGAGGTTTAAACGTAAATTTAGCAAAGCATCCTGCTTTGTTTGACATAAATGGCAATAAAATAGCTTTTATAGGGTTTAATCAGTTTGGGCCCTCATATGACTGGGCAACAAATACCGATGCTGGCTCAGCTCCACCAGATAAACCATTTTATATTTCAGAGATAAAGAGGTTAAAGGAAAATGGGTACAATGTTATTTTTACTTTTCAGTATGAGGAATCTTATAACTATTTTCCCCTTAAAAGTCAGATTAATGATTTTAGAGAGATGAGTGACGCAGGAGCTACCATAGTAAGTGGAAGCCAAGCGCATCAACCGATGGGTTTTGAATTAAAAAATAATGGTTTAATTTGTTATGGCTTAGGTAATCTTTTTTTTGATCAAATGCAATCAATTGGCACAAGGCAAGGGCTTATTGCTAAACATGTTTTCTATAATAATAGATATATAGGAACTCAATTTATCCCAACTATTATAGAAGATTATTGCCAGCCAAGATTAATGAATTTAGAAGAAAAAGCTAATTTTTTAGAGATTATTTATAATAGTAGTATTAGTATCACTAAAACTGATGGTGATAATGCTAATACTTGAATTGATTTTAAATGAGTTTTTAATTTGCAAGTGTGTTTAAAAATATGTTAATTTAGATGAGTTATATTCTTATAACTTAGTTATATGAGAAAATTATATGAAAAGATGAAAAAAAATATTTTAAAAAATTTATCTCTTTATACATTGCTTATTTTAATGCTTGTCTTAATTTTGCTTTTTTCCTCTTTAATTTCTTCTTGCCAAAATACAAAAGGCTTTTTAAAAAATACTGAAAGCAAAGCGGAGTCTTCTGCAATTTCTGGAAGTAGTAAGTCCAAAACAAATGAAAAGATTAGTGATGATTTAGAAAAAGAGTTCGAAGGTGATCAAAAACAAATGGAATCAGAAGTGACTTCTCAACCTACTAGCCAACCAATAGAGGAGATTAATTTTTTTATAGAAAATGAAATTCCTAACTTTCTTCAAACTATAATAAAAAGTGAGTTTAAAAAAATGTCTTTTGAAAACAAGAATATAAATTTCATTGATATTAATACTGACACTAATGCAAGTATAAGTACCACGACTACTGTAGCTACAGATTTAGGTGCCAATGCTGATTCTAATGCCAACTCCGATACCAATGTTAATGCTGATGTCAATATCAGTACCAGGGCTGATTTGGCAATTGGTATTACTTCTAATAATTTTAAAAATTTTGAAAATGAAGATATTCCTAAAAAAGAGGAAGGCATTATTGGAAGTTACGTACTTGCAGTTGTAACAGATTTTTACACATATTGTGATAGCTTAAATTTTGATGATTTTATGAATTTTTGGGAAGGCGATGAAGATGCCCTAAAATATATCACAAATTCTGGCCAAAATCCTAAACTAATTTTAAATAGGAATGTTTTTAATATACTAGAATCTTCATTTGGTAAAAGTGGATTAAAAAATATTGAGATTATTGAAAACTATGATGGTAGTTATGATGATTTGAAAAATAAGTTATTAAGCCAGGAAAATTATTTTTCCATAATACCTTTTGAGCAAATAATAAAAGAATATAAAATATTTAATTTAAATGGAGCTTCTGTATTTGATAAAAATATTGAATCAAAAAATTATCCTTTAAAGCTTGATGTTGCAATTAGTGGTAATAGTGAAAATAAAGAGATAATTAATGAGATAGTTAAATGGTTTAATGAAAAGGATGTTTTTAAGAAAGTTACAAATCTAAAAGAAGATAACCTTACCACAGTTATCATGACAGGGTGCACCGCCTTAGTTAGAGGTACAGCAAACATGATGGAAAAAAAAGGTGTCACATATCCAGGGGAGAAAATTGCCGAAGTCTTAAGAGACGCTGATATTACCCATATAAATAATGAGATAACTTTTGTTGAAGGTAATCCAAGAGATAGAGAAGATGAAATTGTATTTAGTAGTGATCCAAAATATATCGAGCTTTTAAAGTATGTGGGGACCGATGTTGTTGAATTAAGCGGAAATCACATGAATGATTATGGACCACAATGGATGATTTATACGCTGGAAATGTATGAAAAAGAAGGCTGGCAATTTTTTGCTGGAGGCAGAAATCTAGAGGAAGCATATAAACCTGCCAAGTTTGATATAAATGGCAATAAAATAGCTTTCTTAGGTTGTAATCAATTTGGTCCAGCTTCTTACTGGGCTACTGAAAATAAAGCAGGCGCTGCTCCACCAAATTATGACGACTATGAAAAAATAATAAAGGAATTAAAAAAACAAAATTATATTGTAATTTTCACTTTTCAGCATATTGAAGTTTATAATTACTCGCCAGTGCCAGCACAAGTAAAAGATTTTAGGAGAATGTCTGATGCAGGAGCTGATATTGTAAGTGGCAGTCAAGCTCATCATCCCCAAGCTATCGAGTTCTATAATAATGAGAATGATGACTCTATGATTTTTTATGGTTTAGGAAATCTTTTCTTTGATCAAATGTATAATGATGAAGTAAGACAGGGTATAATTACTAAACATGTTTTTTATGAAGGTAAACAGATAAATACAATTTTAATTACTACCATGCTTGAAGAATATTGCCAACCCCGACTTACAAATGATTCTGAAAGGCTTAATATATTAAAAAATGTTTTCCAAGCTTCAACAATGTAGTAACACAGTCTTTTTAATGTTATTAATGATTATATCAATAATGGTTTATTAATGTTTTGTCATAAATTCTTTTTCATTAAAAATTGTTGCTGAAAAGATGTAAATTTCACATCCTTTTTCTTTCCAGCATAATTCGTAAAGGCCTGCTTTTCTACATGTTTGCTTTAAAAACTCAATCCTATCCCAGTTATATTCTACAGCTACTTGTGGTAGTAAAAGTCCTTGATAATATCCCATTTTGATGAAAAGCCCGTGTTTTCCTACTTCTATTTCTTCAATGTCATTTATTAGTTTGAAAGGAGATAGAACAGATATCTCAATTTCAATATCGTCAAGTTCTCTTGGAGTGAGAGGATAAAATCTTGGATCATTTAGTGCTGCTTCACGTGCCATTTCTTTAACTGTTTCCCATAAAGGCATTGATGCACGAATATTTCCTATACAACCTCTAAGTTTCCCATTTACAGTAATTGTAATAAAAGCACCACATTTTTCATTTAGTATAGGATCTAAAATTTTTGGATAAGACGGTTTAGTATCAAGAACTGCAGACATAATGGATATTCTTGCTATTTCAAGTAAGATTTTTTTTTGTTCATCAGTTAAATTCAAACTAGTTACATCTTCCTTGTTGTTATTATCATTATTTTCATCGTCAGGGTCATTATTATCAAGGTTATGGTTATCTTTATTAAATTTGTCTTCATTAACATTGCGCGCGTCGTCTTTAGGATTATTTTTCTCTCCTTCTATCCCTTCTGAAAACATTGCTGCTGATAAATATCCGACTACCGATCTTTTCTCACCAGATGTATCACCTGAATTTTGGTATTTAAGTATTACTGCTTTATTAGCACCCATTTTTTTTGCAGCTATCATTGCTGATATTACTGGTCCTCCTCCACACATTTCGATATTGTTTTTTAAAAATTCTTCTTTAAGACTTTCAATATCAAATTTTTCAACAAGTTTTCCTACTTGTCTGTCAAGTAAAACTGCTTCACTGTAAGGATGATAATGAGATAAATCTGTAGAAGCAACTATAAGAATGTTTTGATTTTTAAATGTATCGCCTATCGCATTTCCAAGGGTTTCTATATTTAAAGAATTTTGTGCGCCAATGACAACAGGGATAAAACTAAATTCTCCATAAATATACTGAAGAAATGGGAGTTGAACCTCTATGCTATGCTCATTTAAATGTCCATGCTCTGAAAATTTTATGAGTTTTTTATTATATTCTACGAGTTGTTCGCTTCTTTCTTTATCAACTTTTACTATTCCAAGAGGTGTACTATAAGCATCGCCATCATAAATAGAGATAAAATCAAAATATTCGGCATGAGATGGAGAAATTATTAATATGCAATCATATTTTTTGTTTTCAATTTGCTTATAAGAATATGCAGCAACTTGACCAGAATAAATATACCCTGCATGAGGGCAAACTAGTGCTAATATATTTTTAAGATTATAATATGTTGCATGCAAAAAAAAGTCTTCTAATTGTAATTTGAGAACATAAGGGTCGTCTGGATAAAAAGAACCCGCAACAATACTATCTCTTATTTTTTCATATCTATTCATATCTAACCCACCTTTTTATGGATGAATAAATTTTTAATTCTAATTTTAATTCTTATTTTAACTTTATTTTAATTTTTTTAATTTATTATCTTTTATTGCGCCTACTAATTATTTTATAATTTTTAAAAGTTTTTTGTTCTTTTATTTTGAAAAAAATCTAAAAATAATAGTAAGGATGATACTTAAAACTATGCTTATGATAATGCTAGAGGCCAAAGGGAAATAAAACGTAAAGTTTTCCTTTTTTATAACAATATCACCAGGCATTTTCCCCATAAAAGGAATTTTAGAAAATAAAAACAACAAACCTCCCAATAAGGCTATTCCTACACCTAAAAATATTAATATTTTTGCAATTGTATTAAGATTCAACTCTTAAGTTCACCCTTTATAACATTATATATGACTATTCATGACAATAGCTATTTGTATTAATAATTTGATATCGTATATCGTTTATTAAAAAAATATCTTATGTAATATAATCTTATTTTAGCTATTTTAATGTTCATGTTTAATATGTAAATCAAATTAGTTGTTAACATAATTCTAACAAAATTTACAACTTTATTATATTTTAAAAGAGCTATTTTTTAAATAACAAGAGTAATTTCATATCTCTGAGTTGAACTTAAAATATCTTGAAGGCATATTTATTACCCATATAAAAAAAATATGGCTTGCTATTTTCTAGTTAGAATTATTTCTAATTTTAACTATTATAGTAAGCCATATAATTTGAAATTAAACTTAAATAGCTTTATCTAAAGATTAGAACAAGCTAAGTAGGTTTAATATCTTTTGTTACCGAAATTCCTTTGCGGCCTGTCTCTTTGTGGACGAGCTTCATCAACGATAATTGTACGCCCGCTGAATGATGTGCCATTCAAAGCTTCTTTAGCCTTTTCAGCTTCTTCAGCACTCGACATTTCAACAAAACCAAAACCCTTGTTTCCTATAAGGTTAACTTGGGTTACTTGGCCATGCTCTGCGAACAATTTCTCAACTTGTTCTTCTGTAGCAGAATAGGATAAATTTCCAACGTAAAGTTTGCTACCTTGCATCTCATTACCTCCTTTTTAAACATTAATTTCTCAACGCCTCATAATATTTTTTTCAAGAGATAACAAGATACCCGATCCAAACTCATGCTTAAAATATCATTACGCAAAGAGAGACTTAAGTATATTGTTAATGCATTGTCTTTGTCAAATAATTTTTCTTGGCTGCATCAAATTTTTATGCAAATCTTTTTATTATAGAAGTTTGAAATCTTTAAATTTAATTGTAATATAATTAAGCGGTAATCTTAAATCTCAGAATTGCACCAATACTACCTGCATCTTTTAATTTTTGGTTTTCGCTTATTCCGAGCAATTCACAACCCTGGTTGAGAGCTGTTTCGATTATTTCATCTGTAATGTCATTATAATAAACAAGCTTTCCTCCGCAGTAAGGACAACTTGATTGTTCTTTTACTGTCATGAAATTACATTTTTCGCAAACATATCCTGGAAATTCAAAACCAATTTCGTAAATAAGTACCCTGACCTGGTCAAACATTAAATAATTAAGAGTATGCTCAAGTCCAACAACCCCCCATTCAGTTGGCTTGTATTCTTCTATTAGTTTGTTAACCATTTCATTTTTATATGTAGCTTCTACTTGGTTGATAAGCTTAACGGCACTTTCTTTTAAGCTTTGGGGTGAAAACGAAAAATCTGGTGTTATAGAACCTATATACCTTGATTGAAGATCAGAATTCATATAGTTTTTGAATTTAGAGACGATATCTTTTCTTCCTGCAAGTATAAGCTTGTCGAACTTACCTTCCTTAGCTGCCAATGCAAGTTCATCATTGATTATTTTGAAAAAATGGTTAAGTTTAACTTCGATTTTTCCCCACTGCTGTCTTTCTCTATCAGAACCTTCTCTTCGATATTTTACACGAGGAGGAACGTTGCTTATAAATGCTGCAAATCCTTCGGTTATTTCTCCAAGCTGCATTAGATAAACCTGAGCTTTTTCTCTATCAATCTCTAAAATTCCATATTTTACTGTAGTATTAATTAAAGTTCTCAAAATCTGAGTATGTGGTTTTGGGTCTACTATTATTTTTGATTTAATATTTACTGGAAGTTTCACTGCAACCCACTTGCCATCTTCACTTACAAAAAGAAGAACCGTTTTCACGTCTTCGGGTCTGAAATAATCATCAAAATAATCTTTTATTTTTGAAAACAATTCAAAGAGAGCCTTTTTACTTGAGTTGTTAATAGATGGATTCTTTTCAATTTCTGCTTTTTTTTCAATAATCATTGAATTTAATTTAGATAAATAATCTTTTTTAGTAATTTTTGATGCATCTACTTCAAGATAAAGACTGATAAAAAATTTATCTGTTGCAGTATAATTAAGTATTTTCTTTATCTCTTCTGGTTGACTATTTACATCAAACATTTAAATCTTGCTCCCTTCTGCCAATTTAGATGCTTAAAAATCTTATATATCAATTTATATTAACAATATATTATCTTAAATTCCATGCCAATAATCATCTAAATGCTATATATTTTGTTATTTTAGCACAATAGATAAACCTAAATAATAAAGAATTTAAGTTTAAATGCAAGAAAAAAATTTGGCATCTTGACAATAAATCATTTGATTAAGATAATAATTAAGCAATTTTAATTATAAAGTTTATTAGGCTGCAAAATAAGTGTTATTATACAATGCTATATTTTATTCACTGCTGGTGTAGCTCAATTGGTAGAGCAGCTGACTTGTAATCAGCAGGTTGTCCGTTCAAGTCGGACCGCCAGCTCCAGAAATGGAGGGGTGCCCGAGTGGCCAAAGGGAGCAGACTGTAAATCTGCCGGCATTAGCCTACATAGGTTCAAATCCTATCCCCTCCACCATGAAGTATAAAATTAAAAAGAATACTATATGTGAGGATTCAAAGATGCCAGTGGCATGTTTGAATAGTAGGATTTGAAAGGACGGACTGAACAAAGTGAAGGAGTCCGCGTCCCTGCAGCGAACAAAGTGAGACGAAAGGACAAATCCTATCCCCTCCACCATGAAGTATAAAATTAAAAAGAATACTATAATAAATACTATAATAAATATAAGAGTGTTCAAAGATGCTAGTGACATATTTGAACAATGCAGTTTGAAAGAATATGATTAAAAATATGAAATGCCCGTGTAGCTCAGCTGGTAGAGCATTTCCTCGGTAAGGAAAAGGCCATCGGTTCAATTCCGATCGCGGGCTCCAGTATCAAAATGAAATATTAAGCTCTTCCTATCTCGTTATCAGATAATTTTTTAAAGATTTTTCATATTTTAATGGAACTTTTTTATTTTTGATAATTTTAATTTTTTACTGTCTTTTGAAGATTGGCTTATCTGGCCAGAAGAATTTTTAAATGTATTTTTGTTTTTATTATTACCAATTCATTTCATTTATTGCCACCTTGATGATTGATTATTACTGCAGTAATACTATTGTTATTTGGCTTTGTTTACATTGCTATTTAAATTATATTATGTGTTGTTTTTTTATGTTATTATTATATAGATGTATTAATGTTATTGATATCTTAAAAAATAATAAAACACCTAACTTGAGATTACAACAAAATAGATATCAACAATAATATTAATTTTTAATATTGCTTTTTTCTTTTTTATAAGTAAAATACAATTTTGTTTTTCTTTTAGTTTTTCAATATTTAAATAATCAATTTATTTAAGGCAGTTGGCAGTTTATTATCAATAATGCATAGTTAGTTATAATAGTTCAGTAGAATATTTATTGGTTTGGTAACAGATGCTTAAAATATATAAAACAGATTTAGAAACAAATGAAACTATAGAGATAGAGTCTATAGAAAAAGGATGTTGGGTCATTTTAAAAGATCCTTCTGAATCAGAAATTATGAGAGTATCTTCAGAAGGCGGTTTTTCTATTGATTTTTTAAAAGATCCGCTAGATAAGGAAGAAAGTTCACGTATTGATATAGAAGACTCTGAAACTCTTATTATACTGGATATTCCTATAATTAATTATGTTGAGAAATTTAATGAAAAGTCTGTAGAATATAATACTATACCCTTGGGTATTATACTTAAAAATGACATAATAGTGACTGTTTGTTTATCTGATAATAAAATTATTGATGACTTTATTTCAAAAAAGGTAAAGGGATTTTTTACATATAAAAAATCTAGATTTATATTGCAGATTCTTCTTAGAATTGCAAATTATTATTTAAAATACTTAAAGCAAATAGATAAAACAAGCCAGATTATTGAATCTAACTTACATCGCTCGATGAGAAATAAGGAGCTTATACAAATGTTAGCTCTTGAAAAAAGCTTAGTTTATTTCTCAACATCCTTGAAAGCAAATGAAGCTGTGCTTGAGAAATTATTAAAGTTTAAATTTATTAAACAATACCCTGAAGATGAAGAACTTTTAGAAGATGTTATTATTGAAAATAAGCAAGCAATTGAAATGGCTGACATTTATCGTGATATTTTAAGCAACACTATGGATGCTTTTGCGTCAATTATTAGTAATAATTTAAATATGGTTATGAAAATCTTAACATCAATAACCATTGTATTGTCTATACCAACAATTATAGCAGCTTTTTTTGGAATGAATGTAAATATCCCACTTGGAGAATCTAGGTATGGGTTCTTAATAATAATATTAATAACTGGTGCTATTTCAGGTATGGTGACTTATATACTTGCAAAGAAAAATATGTTCTAGTGATTTATAAATAATTTTTAGCAAAATTTGCCAAATTTAAATTAAAACTTAAGGCAAAAAACTTCTAAAACAAAACTTAAAATAAAAATAAAAATAAAAATAAAAAGCCCTGCATCTTATAGTAAAATACAACTTTAAATGTTAAATGACTTTAATTTTAAAATTATGGTGTATAATGATCTTTATAGATTGCAGGGCAAATTATAAAAACTTATTTTTTCTTACCCTTACTTTTACCTTTACCTCTAGCTTTTGTTGCCATTCCTACCTCATAAATAGTGGTTATAATTAAGTATTATTTTATGCATAAATTCTTAATTGTAAATAGCATTAAAAAGTAAATTTTTGATATTAATTTTATAAAAATGAATGATTGGCTTTAGCAGTAATTTGTCTTAGCTAGGTGCTATATCCTTGTTACTTCATCTAAAAATCTAAATGAAAGCATATTCGATATCTTGACACCCATTTTTTAATTTTATAAAATCTCAAATTACTTTAAATATTTAGTAAAATGTTCAATAATTGTATTTAATATTTTCATTTTGTTAATAAATGGCGGTGTAGCTCAGTTGGTTAGAGCACACGGTTCATACCCGTGATGTCATTGGTTCGAATCCAATCACCGCTACCAGTAAATTAATAATTAGTATAATATTATAATATATATATTATCTCTCTAACTTTTACTAAAATAACTAAAGTAATTAATAACTAAAATATAACTAGGATAAATAAAAATATAATTTGTTTACAAGAATAAAATTTAAATAAAAATAGTTTACTTTATTT
>Ga0255346_1002301_pt1 | contig 24481 bp, 16 predicted proteins | sample wastewater_treat_FD_194410 | JGI IMG/M metagenome (GOLD analysis project Ga0255346, IMG submission 194410) | Wastewater microbial communities from Lulu Island WWTP, Vancouver, Canada - plant22 | ecosystem: Engineered > WWTP > Wastewater > Unclassified | place: Canada: Vancouver, British Columbia...
CTTGGCATAGGAATTGGCGGTGATCAGCGCCGAACGTTTAACCAATTTACTGTAGAAGCGATCGATGTAATCGTCGAGCATACGCTTGGTGGTGAAACGCGGAGCGATTTGAGCAATGGAATTCTTGATGTATTGCACCCACTCGGGCGAATAACCCTTGCTGTTTTTTGCGAAGAACAAGGGAATAATCTCGTTTTCGAGCATGGAATAAATGGTGGCTGCATCGAGCTGATCCTGGAACTCCTGGCTTTCGTAGGTACGTTTTTCGGTCAGAGCCCAGCCGGCTTTTTCTACATAACCTTCGAGCCACCACCCGTCGAGCACCGAGAAATTGAGCACGCCGTTCATTTCGGCTTTTTGGCCCGAGGTTCCCGAAGCTTCCAAGGGACGGGTCGGGGTATTGAGCCAAATGTCCACACCCGAAATCAGGCGTTTGGCCAAGGCCATATCGTAATTCTCGAGGAAGATGATCTTGCCCTGGAATTCGGGCATGCGCGAAATTTCCACGATGCGCTTAATCAGTCCCTGTCCGCCTCCGTCGGCCGGGTGGGCCTTGCCGGTAAAGACAAATTGCACGGGATAAAGGGGATTGTTCACTATGCGGGACAAACGTTCCAGGTCGGTAAACAACAAATGGGCACGTTTGTAGGTGGCAAAACGGCGACCGAAACCTATCATCAGGGTATTGGGATTAATTTTTTCCAATATGGCCATGATGCGCGAGGGATCGCCCTGGTTTTTGAACCAACTGTCTCTGTATTTGTTGCGTATGTACTCAATCAATTTAAGCTTGAGTTGCTGACGGGTTTTCCAAATCTCTTCGTCGCTGACTTCGTAGATTTTGCTCCAGAGTTCAATATTGGACTGATCGCCCATCCATTGGGGACCGAAAGTTTTTTCGTAGAGACTGCGCCATTCGCTGGCGGTCCAGGTGGGCATATGAACGCCGTTGGTAACATAACTTACATGTAACTCGTCGGGGAAATAACCTTTCCAGATATTGCTGAACATTTTTTGGGACACCTTGCCGTGGAGCATGCTCACGCCATTGACCTCCTGACAGCAGTTGCAGGCAAAAACGCTCATGCTGAATTTTTCGTTGGTATCGCCTTCGTTTTCGCGGCCCATATCCATAAATCTGGCCCAACTGATGCCCAATTTTTGGGGAAAGCTGCTCATGTATTTGAACATGAGGTCTTCGTCGAATTTATCGTGACCGGCGGGAACCGGGGTATGTACCGTGTAGAGCGAAGAGGCGCGTACTACTTCGAGGGCTTCGCTAAAGTTAAGTCCTTCCTGAGCAATCAGGTCGACCATACGTTGAGCGTTGATCAGGGCGGCGTGGCCTTCGTTGCAATGATATACCTGTTTTTTGATACCTAGGATATTGAGCAACTGTATGCCGCCAATGCCCAGCAGATATTCCTGTTTCAAGCGATTTTCCCAGTCGCCGCCGTAGAGTTGGGCAGTAATTTGACGCTCAAACTCGCTGTTGCCCGGATGGTCGGTATCTATCAGGTAGAGATCCACTCTGCCCACGGCTGCTTTCCAGATATAGCAATTCACTATATAGCCCGGGAAGTCCACTTTCAGCACCAAGGGATTGCCTTGTTCGTCTTTGACTTGTTCTATGGGCAGTGTATTGAAGTTTTGAGGTTCATAGATGGCAATTTGCTGACCTTCCATCGAAAGTCCCTGAGTAAAATAACCGTTGCGATAGAGAAAACCCACGGCTGTCATGGGAATATTGCAGTCGGAAGCTTCTTTCAGGTAATCGCCGGCCAATACGCCCAGGCCGCCCGAATAGATCTTGAGCACGTCGGTCAAACCGTATTCCATGCTGAAATAAGCCACCGAAGGAGCCTCTTTGTTGACAGGGACATCCATGTACTCGCGGAATTTTGCGTAAATGCTGTCTAAGCGCTGCATGATTGCCTTGTCTTCGGCTATTTGTTTCAGTTGGGTATAAGAAAGGCTTTCCAAAAAAGCGACGGGATTGCCCGAAACCTGCACCCAGAGGGGTCTGTCTATTTCTCTAAATAATCTGATGATTTCGTCGTTCCAGCTCCACCAAAGATTACGGACCAATTCCTGTATTTTCCCGAGTCCGGCAGGCATGTTGGATTGTACGGTCACACTGGACCATTGGGGCTGATTACTGCAATGCTTTGTTTTCATATTATTTACTTGTTTTTTTCTGTTTATTGTACTTCTTGACCTTGGACAAAGCCAGGTCGTATGCTTGTTGGTAATACTTTATAAAGTTCGACCACAACGCCTGTTTAGACAGACGTCCGGCTTTTTTTCGCACTTCTTTGCGCTCTTCGCTGTGCAGGGAGGCAAAATCGGCAAATACTCCGGCCGTTTGCTGAACGACTTCTTCGTAATTACTGTCGTTGCGGGGAATAACGGCCGCACCCTGCCTGATGTCCGTGTCTTTGTAGCCCAGTTTCTGAAGCCAACGGCCGAAACCCGACAGCGAAGTGGTGAGCGTGGGCACCGAAAAGGCCAGGCTTTCGAGCGGGGTATAACCCCAAGGTTCGTAATACGACAAAAATGCCGTCAGGTCGAAAGCCTGTAGAATATCGTAATAGGATTTGTTGAATATGCCGTCGTGTCCGTGCAGGTAGCAGGGCACAAAGATAATTTTGACTTTCTCGTCCGGACCATTGGTAAAGCCCAGATGTTTAATGGTGTTGAGCACTTTATCCTGCTCAATGTGGTTGAGCCAGTGCGTGTTGTAGGGATGATAAATAGGGCCGGGTTGAGCTGACTCTGCCTCCGGGGAATTTCCCAAATCTGATTGCTGTTTGGCCGAAGACGAAGTTGTTTTGCTCTTTCTGAGCGCCTCCAACCTTTGGAGCACTTCCTGACGGGCAGCGCTTACATCGCCGGGCACCAGGATATAAGCCAGAATCTGCCGGTCGAGGCTCCGGTCGTGACGCAGCCGGTGCAAGCTTTCGATAAAGACGTCCAGCCCCTTGTTGCGAAACTCGTAACGTCCGCTGGTAGCTATCATCAACACGTTTTTATGGAGACTGTAGCCCAGTATGCTTTCGGCCACCTCGAGTAAAAGCCGGCGGGCAGCTTTGCGTTTGGCAATGGCCACGGCTCCCCGGGGCACAAAATCGTCTTCAAAGCCGTTGGGGGTGACCAGATCGGGGGCTTTGCCGATTAGTTGAGCACATTCGGCGGCTGTGATGTCGCTGACGGTGGTAAAGCAATCGGCCTGAAAGGCTGCCGTTTTTTCGACCGAATGTTTGGCGACCATATTGAGCTCCCGGGCCATCTGATCGCCCTGATAGCCCTCTATGTACTTATAGAGTTTTTTCCCGTTGCCACTAATGGAACGGCCTATGGAAGTGGCATGGGTAGTAAATACGGTGGCCACACAGGGCAGGTGTTTTTTGACGTAGAGCAAACCCAGCCCGGTGGTCCATTCATGGAAATGGGCTACTACTGCAGGATCTTGTTCCAAGTGGTAACGCTCCCAGCTTCGGATGACTTCGCCGCAGGCGTAAGCAAACATGCAGGATTCGTCGTAATCGCCGTAAGCCTGAATGGAATCAACGCCAAACCATTCCCAAAACTGGGAGTAAATATGGTTTTTATAGGCATAGTATTTTTTAAAATCTACTAAAATCACCAGGGGTTCACCGGGAATGTTCCAGCGCCCACAGCGTATGGACAATTTATCGTGCCGACGGGCATAAGCGCTCCATTCGTCCAAAGGAGTGGAAGTTTCGTTGAACTCGGCCTTTTGCACTTCGTTTTGCAAATCGGGGCCTATGTAGCAAATCGCTTCCCCGTAAAGGACTTTGAGTTGTTTTGCATGCGTCGACAAGACGGTGTGGATACCTCCTACTTTGTTGCAAACCTCCCAACTGGACTCGAAAATCCTGTCGGGAAGCCGGCTATCGCTTACCTTTTTGGACATACCTTTTTCCTGTTCAGTTTTGAAAGCCGCAAAGGTAGTCAATCTATTTCATATTTTGAGTGAAATACCGCCCGCAGATTGTTCAATTTCCTTAATTTTTATACAGAAAAGGCGGGCTCACATGTCGCAAAAAAACAGACTTTCCGGCATTCGGCACATACTCAAGCCACTGCATCAATTCAACATTACCTGGCCGCCCGTAATGGGAAGCGCCTGACCCGTTTCGCCGCATTGATCCATCAGATACAGCACTCCCTTGCTGACATCCAAGGGTGAACAACCTTTACGCATGGGCACCTGAGCCAGGTAGTAATCCTCGACATCCCGAATGGTTTTGGCGCCCGGTACTTTACCTGCCTTGAGGTATTGCACAAAGAGGCCGTTTTCGGGATTGCTCCAGAGCGGACCTTCGTAATAATTTCCGGGACAGATGGAGTTGACCTTGATGCGGAAGGGAGCCAGTTCCAGGGCAAAAGACTGTGTAAGGCCTATACCTCCGAATTTACCGCCGGCATAGGCAAAATTGGCTCTGCTGCCTCTCAGTCCCGATTTGGAATTAATCTGGATGATGTCGGCGTAATAATCGGGGGAGCCGTAAGCGGTTTGCAATTTCATTACGCGACTTACCACCTTAGTGCAATAAAAATAGGCGTTGTAGTTGATTTTTGTCACTAAATCGAAGTTCTCGGGGCTCATTTCTTCCAGACCGCCTGCCCGGAGGATACCCGCATTGCTGATAAAACAGTCAATGCCACCGAAACAACAAATGCTTTGGTACACAAGCTGCTCGATACTGGCGACCTTGCTGACATCGGTCTGCACAAACACAGCCCTGTTGCTGCGGGCTTTTTGGTTGAATTCATCCACGGTGACCAGACCGGTTTCGCTGTTGAGGTCGGCCACCACAATATTGGCCCCTTCCTTCAGGAGTTCATCGGCAATACCCTGGCCAAAGCCCTGGGCAGCTCCGGTAACCACTATAGTTTTGTTTTGGGCTCTGCCGGTCAGGGCGCCGGCGGCGATGCTGCGGCGATAGTTTTCGACTTCCCAGTGATCGATAAAATCGATTTGTTCCTGAGTCATGGGATGCGGGCCTCCAAAGGCTTCGGAGACGGCGGCAATCTTGATGCAGTCCTCAAAAACATCGAGGATGGTATCGCATTGGGCTGCGTTGTCGCCTACGGCCACGATACCCAAACCCCGGAGGGCAATCACCTTGGGTTGATAGCCGAAATGTTGCCTGAAAAAAGGCAGGATTTTTTTCGCATCATCCAGTATATCTTCGGTTTTGGCCTTATCTATATATAACTGGTTGGATTTGCAATACACTATGCCGTCGGGCGTGAAGGGACGGCTGATGTATATATAATGCTCTTTTTTCTCACAATAGTACTCTATCAGCTTGTTGTTGCGGATTTTGAGTGTTTTTAGCTGAAGACGTTTTTGCTCATCTGTTTCGGAAACCAACATACGGAGCGCAGGCAGAATTTCGATCACTCTGCCCGGAACAGGACGTTCTTCCGGCTGAAGATAGGCCTGCAGGGCCTTGGAGCCGGCAGCAGCCCCGTGAGCGGCCGTTTTTACATCTTTGTCCAGCACAGCCAGGATATGATCGTAGGTACGGCGAATTTCTTCAATGTCGTCGGCTGCCACAAAGATACCGTGGTTCTGCAACCAGATCACCGAGGGTTCTTTGCCCCGCTTTGCCCGGAAGGCAGCAATGGCTTCTTCGACTTTTTTGAACAAGACATAGCCGGGATCGGTATAGGGAATGTAGAGATGTTCATCGCCAAACAGCTCCCTGAGCTTGCTTTCAGCTTGCCGGGAACACATCAGCCCGTTGACGGCCGTGGGATGCAAATGCACCACGAAAGCGTAGTTGATGGCATTGTGCATGGAAGTTTCTACCGACGGGCGCCGGTTTTTGGTAATACAGGCAGCTTCGAGGTCGCTTTTGACTTCGGCCTCGCGCAGGTCGGTATCGTCGCTGTAGGACTTTTCGGAGAGGAGCCGCAGTTTTTCGCGATCGAGTACGGCAAAACCATCCCGATCGATGGTAGCCAGGGCAAAGCCGGAGGCTTTCACCCAAATTTGCCGGTCGTCTTTATAAGAGGTGTTGCCTCCGCCTGCAATAACAAAACGCTTGTCTTTACCATAAAACCGGGATATCTCGATGAGTTGTTCGATCTCTCTCATGACATTATTATTTAATTGATTAGAAAATGAAAAGTCCATACTTGTGTTCTTATTTATTCTTGTTTATTGGCCGGTGACGGAACGGATGAGTTGGTCGCCCAGCTTGATGTATTCTTCGCGTTTATCCGTGTGAGCACGGCCTGAAGCGTCTACGTAGCCTTCGAGGCCCTGACCGACCAGGTGTTGATGGGCTGCCAGCACGCAAGCGCTTTTGTAATTGATTTCACGCAAAACTTCGCTCAATGCTTGTCCGTGACGGGCAGACAACAAAATGGGCTCCATGGCGGGGCTGTTGTGCTCGCTGCCCAAAGTGACGACAAAACCGAGTTCGTAGAGATAAACGACGTATTTTTCCAATAGATGCAGGTCGTTGCGGGTGCTGATGAATTCCACCGAATGAAAACCCCGTTCATGCAGGGTCTTGGCTGCTTTTTCCAGATCGCCTTCGAAGTCGGTATAGCCTCCTTTGGGATCGTCGGCCAAAAAAGGATAAGTGGGTATGCCGCCGGCAGCCAATATTATGCTACAGACTTTGTCCACAGGCAAAAAGGCTTTGGGATCTTCGGGTACAAAAGCGGCACCGCCGGCCTTGAGCAAATTGCCCCGGATTTCGTTTTCGACGGCAGCATGATCGTTTATGGCAGACTTGAGGGCTTTGCCTCCGAACAGTTGCTGAAAAAGGGCTGCAATTTTTGCTTCGGCTTCCCGGCCGGCCTCCGAAACCTGCTTTTTGCTTCCGGAAGCGGAACCTAAGGCTTGTTCGTAGACCTTAATGCGCAAAGCCTTGGCCAAATGCCGTTCGCGGATGTTGCCCTTGGTCATTTCTCTGAGGATCTGCTCGTAATCGAGGCGGAAACCCAGCCTCAGACTATCGAGCAAGTCGTTGATTTTGGCGCACATGGCCTTGACCTGGGCATTGGATTCGGCTCTTACTAGGCTGAGTTGAGATGCGTAAGGTTCGGGCAACGAGGGCGGACATTTAAGACCCTTGCCACTGATATAGGTACGGCCGGGATTGTTGGGATCGTTTACCCGTATGCCTTGGGCCTGATCCTGCTGGTTGAGGCCGATAAATTCTATATTGAACAAAGGATAAAGCGAGCGCTTGCGGCATTCTTTTTCCCAGAGTTCGTAGCCGTCCATGGAATAAAAGTCGTTGATTCCGACCACCCTGACCCCCTGCTCCACCGCCAGATCGAGAGCCTGTGTAAGGCTCTCGAAGGCGCTGAACGAATAAGGCGTATGCAAATGAGCATTAACGTTCACTATTTTCATTGTTTTTATTTTTATTCAGTGATTCCGTATTGGATAAATGGTTTTTTAATTATCAATGAAATATTAAAAAAACTGATTCAAACGGCAAATATACTAAACTCCCTGTTTATTCCTAAGAATCTGTTGAGAATTTGAAAAATTTTGTTTGGGAATGTAATTTTTCAAGGGTTGAATTTTCTCATGAATGGCGTCCAGCATCCAACCTGCCTGGGGGAAGAAAGCATCTTCCAATTCATGGGCGGGTGTGATCCAGTTGCGTGAACCCACTACCACGGGAGGAGCGTCCAGGTAATCGAAAGCCAGTTCGCTTATGTTGCGGGCCATATCGTTGATAATGGATCCGCGGCTACTGGCGTCGCTCGAAAGGAGAATACGTCCGGTTTTTTTGACCGACTCAATTACCAGATCGTAATTGAAGGGCACTATGCTGCGGGCATCGATCACTTCGGCGCTGATACCGTATTGTTCCTGCAATATGTCGGCAGCTTCGAGGGCCCGGTAGAGGGTAGCTCCTATGGTGAGGATGGTTATGTCCTTGCCGGGGCGTTTGATGTCGGGTTCGCCCAGGGGAATTTCGTAATAGCCTTCGGGCACTCCGCCTTGGTGGAATTGTTCACCGATATCGTAGATGCGCTGCGATTCGAAGAAAATCACCGGGTCGGTACCTTGCAGGGCGGCATTCATCAAGCCCTTGGCGTCGTAAGGAGTAGCGGGAAAACAAACCTTGAGCCCGGGAATATGGGCGCAAAGCGAGGTCCAGTCTTGTGAGTGCTGCGCACCGTATTTGGAACCTACCGAGATGCGAAGCACAATGGGCATTTTTAGAATGTTGCCGCTCATAGCCTGCCATTTGGGCATTTGGTTGAAGACTTCGTCGCCGCAACGGCCCAAAAAGTCGCAATACATGATTTCGGGGATCACCCGCCCGCCGCACATGGCATAACCGATGGCCGTGCCCACGATGGCGGCTTCGGAAATGGGTGAATTGAACAGACGGTGATAAGGCAAAGCTTCGGTAAGTCCGCGATACACGGCAAAGGCGCCGCCCCAGTCGCGGTTTTCTTCTCCGTAGGCCACCAGCGAAGCGTCTTTATAGAAACGATCGATGATGGCTTCGAAGATACCGTCGCGCAACTGGTATTGCCTCATTTTACTGTGGGGTTTACCCTCGGCATCGAAGGCGAAACGTTCTTTTTTGGCGATTTGCTGTACCCTGGGATTTTCGTGCATGGGGTGATTTACTTCGGGCTTCACTCCGGGCATCATGCTGTCGACCGATTGGTTGGAAAACATAGCCTCGCCCAGCAATTCCTGATTTTGGTCCAAATCCATGCGGGGAGAAATGTCAAGGTCGATGGCCAACTTATAAACTTCCAAAATCGTCTCGCGAATGTCTTCCTGTATCCGGTCGAGATCGGCTTGCTTGCAGATGTTGCCTTCGAGCAATTGCTTGGCGTAGCCCATAATGCAATCCTGAGCTTCCCAGGCTTCGAGTTCTTCTTTGCTGCGATAGGACGAAGCGTCCGAGGGGGAATGGCCGCTGTAGCGATAGGTAAGTACATCGAGAAGGACAGGCCCCTGTTTGTCGTTGATCACCTGACGTTTACGACGATAGGCATCGATCACTGCCAGGGGATTGTAGCCGTCCACTCTTTCGGCATGCATTTGTTCGGGGTTGATACCGGCTCCGATACGGGCTGCAATGTCGTAACCCATGGTTTCGCCCTGAGTTTGTCCGCCCATACCGTACTGATTGTTCATGATGTTGAGGATAAAAGGCAGTCCGCCTTTCATATCGTCGTCCCAAAGAGTTTTGAATTGATCCATGGCGGCAAAAACCAGACCTTCCCAAACGGGACCGCAAGCCATGGAGGCGTCGCCCAGGTTGGCGACCACCAAGCCGGGTTTACGGTTGATTTTTTTATAGAGGGCTGCTCCTACGGCAATATCGCCGCTACCGCCTACGATGGCGTTGTTGGGATAAATGCCGAAGGGGGTGAAGAAAGCGTGCATACTACCGCCCAGGCCCCGATTGAAACCGGTTACGCGGGCAAAGATTTCGGCCAGAGCGCCGTAGACCAAAAAGCGACGGGCCAGTTGCCGGGTGTTGCCTTCGAAGTTCATGCCGGCCACCTTAAGAGTGGCTCCGCCAAGGAATTCCTGCATGATTTTTTTAAGGCTGTCTTCGTCGAGTTTACGAATAGCCGACATGCCCTTGGCCAGGATTTCGCCGTGGCTGCGGTGCGAGCCGAAAATAAAATCGTCCACGTCGAGGGTATAGGCCATACCGACGGCGGCAGCTTCCTGTCCCACCGAGAGGTGAGCAGGACCGGGGTTATTGTAGGGTATGTCTTTGTATGCTCCGGTGGTTTTGACCAGATGCAGCATGGTTTCGAATTCCCTGATCAGGGACATGTCGTGGTAAATGTCGAGCAAATCCTGTTTGCTGAAATTGCCCTCGTCCAGTTCCTGCTTGGCTGTTTTTTTGTACTGGTTTACAGGAATGGGCTTGAATGTAACTTCCCCGGCTTTACGCATTTCCGAGGGGTCGATGAATAATTGTTTAGGCATAATGAAATTATTTTATGTGTTTTGTTTTATGCGTTGTATGCTACTTCTTTGATGATTTCGCTGACAGTGGGATGAGGAAAGACCACTTGTTTGAGTTCTTCGAGGGTCATTTCCTGCTCAATGGCCATGCAAGCTCCATAAATGATTTCGCTGCAGGGATTGCCCAACATGTGCACGCCCAGCACCCGGCCGTTCCGGCTGTCGACGATGATTTTGCAGAGACCGTTGCCTCCTTCGTTTTCGGCCACAAAACGCCCGGCATAGGCCATGGGGAGTTTGATGGCATTAAACTCGATATTGGCAGCCCGGGCGGCTTCTTCGCTGAGGCCGGCACTGGCTACTTCGGGGTTGGTGTAAACCACACCCGGAATGGCGTTGTAGCGCATACGGTCGTAACGAACCTTGCTTCCCGATTGTGCGGCCTGACGGGCGGCCAGGATATTGTTGACCACTACTTCTCCTTCGCGCGAGGCGGTATGAGCCAACAGGCTGAAACCGGTGACATCGCCCGCAGCAAAAACGCCCGGAATATTGGTGCGCATGAGTTCGTCCACCTTGATGCCGCCGCGATGAAGTTCTACACCCAGGTTTTCGAGGCCGTATCCCCGGGTAACAGCGCGACGGCCTACACTGAGCAAAATCTTATCGCCCTTGACCGATTGGGTCTGACCGTCTTTTTCGAAGAAAACTTCGTTGCCTTGTACTTTGACTACTTTGGCCTGCAAATGGAAGTCGATGCCTTTTTTGGCGTAAATGTTGCGCAACATGGCCGAGATCTCCAGGTCGAGACCGCCCAAAATCTCGGGCAGCATTTCTACGACAGTGACTTTACTGCCCAGGCTGTTGAAGAAACTGGCAAATTCCATACCTATGACTCCTCCTCCAATAACTACCAATTCGGCGGGTTGCTCTTTTAGTTGCAGGATTTCGCGATTGGTGAGCAGGATTTCGCCTGCCTCGGCCAAGCCGGGGATGGGCGGCACCATGGCTTCGGAGCCGGTACAAATAAGCAGATGGGCGGCAAAATAGCTTTCGCCTGCCTCCTGCCCTTCCTGCGGGGCAACGATCAATTCTATCCCCTTATCGGAGCGGCCTTTGATGTAGGCTGCGGCTTTGACTACAGTCACCTTGCCGGCCCTCATTTGAGCTTCAACGCCGGCCACTAATTTGCGAACAACTTTGTTTTTGCGGGCCATCATTTTGCCAAAGTCGAATTCGACTCCGGTGGCTGTAATACCATACTTATCGCCCTGAAGTGCATTTTCGTATGTCTTGGCGCTGTAGAGCAAAGTTTTGGTGGGAATGCAGCCTTCGTTCAGGCAAACACCGCCCAGACTGGCTTTTTCGAAAAGCAACACCGACAAGCCCTGACTCCCGGCTCTTTCGGCGGCTACGTATCCGGCGGGGCCTCCGCCAATAATCGCTAAATCGTACATAATGGTTGGAATTTATTTATTTCGATTGTTTTTAATTTTCTTCTTGGGATTTAATTACCGACAAGCCCGGGTCTCTAGGCAATATCAAATTCGAGATTTTCGATTTCGACGGCGATCTGCTTCAGAAAGCGGGTGGCTTCGCCTCCGTCCAGTGCCCGATGGTCGTAGGTGAGGCTCAGGCCGATATAGGGCACGAAGGCATACACGCCGCCACCCAGGTCTTTGGGACGGGGCACTATGGTATTTACGCCCAGGATGGCCGATTGCGGCAGGTTGATGACGGGAGTAAACATTTCCACTCCGTAATTGCCCAGGTTGGATACGGTAAAGCTGGCGGCCTCGGGGCTAAGCAGGTCGGGATCGATGGCTCCCTTGCGGCAGGCGGCGGCCAATTCCTTGAGTTGCGAGGCCAGGCCGCTGATGCTCAGATCGTCGGCGTTGCGCAGGGCAGGTACCATCAATCCGCGTTCGGTATCGACGGCCAGCCCCAGATGCACCTTGTTGAACAAACGCATACTGTCGCCTAAGAAATGGGAGTTGACATTGGGGAATTTTTTAAGGGCCTTGATAACGGCCAAACACACCATATCGTTGAGGGTGATGTTGACGTTGAGTTTGCCCTGGTCCATGGCTTCCTTGACCTGCTTGCGTAATTCCATAATACGGCGGGCGTCGGCCCCCAGGTGGTGGGTAAGTTGAGCAGAATTCTGCAAAGAGGCATACATGGATTTGGCAATAAGTTTACGCATATTGCTCAGTTTCTTGTCCTGATAGTCGATGCCGTAAACAGCATTGACCGGAGCCTTGAGGTCGGAAGCCAGTACGGTGCCGGCCAGGCCGCTGCCTTGTTCGGGCACGATGGCTGCCTGTTCGTGCAGTGTTTTTTTGGCCAGAGGGCTCAGCTTGGGACGGTTTTGCAAGGCTGCCTGCACATCGCTTTCGATGATACGGCCGCCGGGGCCGCTGCCGCTAAGCTGACGGAAATCGAGGGCTTCTTTTTCGGCCAGTTTACGGGCACGGGGTGAAATAAAAACGGTACCACCGGAAGCGGTGACGGAACTTGTTGAGGCTGCACCTGCTTGCGAAGCGACTGCGCCGGGCTGATCCGGAGTTGCTGAGACGGAAACCTCCGCTGCCGGAGCGGGGGTTGTTACACCTGCGGCCGGTACTTCGGTTGTTAAAGCGGCCGGAGCGGCCGAAGCAACCGAAGCAGAAGGTGCTGTTTGGCCCGAACCCTGAGCGCCAGCATCCATTTCAGCCAGCAGAGCCGAATAGTCTTCGCCGGCATCACCTAAAATCATGACGTTTTGTAACACCGGAACTTCGTCGCCTTCGTTGTACCAACATTCCAGCACAACTCCGTCCCGGGGAGCTTCTTCTTCGAACGAAGCCTTGTCGGTTTCGTAGGCAAATAGGATATCGCCTTTGGCTACTTTGTCTCCTTTTTTCTTGATGGAAGAGATGATGCAACTTTCCACGGATTGCCCTTGTTTGGGCATAATAATTACTACTGCCATAGCTTTGATTTATATAATATTTGTTTGTTTACTCAGGTTTCGAACAGCAAAGGTGAAATTATTACTAACCGATAAAAATATTCTCGCGTTCAACGACTACCGGTTTCGGACAGCAAAGGTAAAATTATTACTTGTATATACAAGTTTTTTAGATATAATATTTTATTAAAAATATAACATTCTTTTTATCAAGCACTTAAAATATTACAAGTGCCGGAACTTGTATGTACAATTTTTATTATTTGTTGCTTGTTTCAAGAAATAATGTATATTTGCGCCATGTTTGAAGAAAGCGGTTTACCACTTTACAAGTCTTTGTACGAAAAGCTGCGCCGCCAGATCGAAGAGGGTATTTACCGTTCGGGCGATCTGTTGCCCTCGGAAAACGAGTTGAGCGCTTTGTACGGACTGGCCAGATCGACGGTGCGCAACGCCCTGGATCGTCTGGTCAACGACGGTTTTATAGTAAAGCAACAGGGACGGGGCAGCATTGTAAAAGGCAAGGCCAAAGGAGTGGGCATTTTGTCGCTCAAAAGCACCTCTTCGGCTTTGGGCGGCAATCTGAGCACCCGGCTTATTGTCAAGCCCGAAATCCGTTCCTGGAAAGAGGCTTTCGGCTATACCATCAGCCAGAGCGAACGCGATGCCGGCTGCATCTATTTTGAGCGCCTGCGCCTGATAAACAACCGGCCGGTATTTTTTGACATAACCATGCTGCCCAATATCAACCTGCCCCGTTTTACCATGCACAAGCTCGAAAACGCTTCCTTGTTCGATTTGCTGCGCACCGCATACCAAATCGAAGTTACCGGAGGCGTGCAACATCTTTATGCCCTCAAGGCCAACAAGGAGTTGCAAGAATATTTTCAGGTCAAAGCCGGACACCCGGTCTTGCAATTGAACCGAAAGATCGAGACCAACCGACCGGGTATGCATATATACAGCAAAGTTTTTTGTAACACACAGGAGTACGCACTATTTGGAACCTTTTGAGCTATGGATTTTTTTACAGGCTTAGGACTTTTCGGCCTTTTTCTCGGCTCTTTTTTGGCCGGCAGTATCGTGCCATTTAGTTCCGAAGTGTTGTTGGGAAGTGCCTTGCTGGCCGGAGTCGATCCTGTAGCCTGCCTGATCAGTACCAGCCTGGGCAACACCTTGGGGGGAATGAGCTGCTATTATATCGGGCGTTTGGGTAAAATGGAATGGATGACCAAATACCTGAAAGTAAAAGAAACCACTTTACATAAATATACCACCTTTTTGCGCGGTAAAGGCGCATGGCTGGGCTTTTTTGCCTGGTTGCCCTACGCCGGCGAAGCCATCTCCGTTGCCCTGGGTTATTTACGGGCCAATGCCTTGATAGTCTCTGTATCCATGCTTATTGGCAAAACCCTGCGCTACCTGGTAATGATGCTGATCATTCTGGGGGTGATTGCCTGATATCCCGAGTAATTGCCCAACACTCCGAGTGATTACCCAACACTCCGGGTGATTGCCCGACACTCCGGGTGATTGCCCAACGCTCCGGTGCTGATTACACGGCATTTCGGTGCTTGCCCGATTTTTACTTGTTTTGGTTGGAAATACATAGAAACAGGAAACTTTAATGTTTTCTCAGTTTCCATTATGTATCTATTTATCAGATTGTTGTAAAATATTGTTTGTTGTTTAAACATATTTAACGCACCGGGATATCGGAAAATCGGTTTTGACTTTACCTTTGCCGCGTTTTTTAGGTTAATAACAAACTTACTTCACGACGGCAAAAAATTACTTCATAATGGCAGATTTACTTCGCGAAGATATACTTAAAACCTCGACCAGGCTGTTTTTTAAATTCGGCCTGCGCAGTGTATCCATCGAGGATATCTGCAACGAACTGCGCATTTCAAAAAAAAACTTCTACACTTGCTTTTCGCAAAAAGAGGCTCTGATCGAAGATATACTAATCGATTACGACGAGGCTTTCGCCAAACGTATGGAATTGAAAATCAAAAGCCTCAATCTGCCGGAATCGACCACAGTGATAGACATGGTGCTGTTCTTTTCGGTTTTTCATCTGATAAACCGCGACGCCCGGTTCGAAAACTTCTTTTTTGATATGCAAAAATATTATCCTGAGGTATTTAAACGCCATATGGATCGTCACCGGCATATAGTGACAAATCACATCCGCGATATGCTGCTCAAAGGAATTGAACAGGGGCTCTATCGTGCCGAATTAGAGACGGAGCTTACCGCCAAAATAATTACTCTCGAGTTGATTTCCATGATGGAATTCGCCAGAAACAAACTGAATAAAAGCGAACAACAAAAAGTGATAATGTTGCTCACCGACCTGCATATGAGAAGTTTATGCAACGAGCGTGGCCTTAAGTATTACCTCAAGGCCCTCGATAAACTCGAAAATCAACAGTGAATCGGTGGTACAAAGCCGTAACCAATCGACAGGGATTTTAAAAACCAAGAATCAAAAAACAAAAACAGATATAGAATTAAATAGCAATGAAAACCATTATTCCATCAAATAGAGTAAAACTGTTCACGCTCTGCCTGTCGGGGCTGTTAAGCCTGAGCAGCCTGCCGTTCACAAGCCAGGCGGAAGAAACACCCCAACAATGGCGTTTTTCGCTCGAAGAGGCCGTCGGTCATGCCTTGGTACACAACACAGCCATGATCAAAGCCGACCTGGCAGTGCGTCAGGCTGAAGCCGCCAAATGGGCGGCTATAGCCAACTACCTGCCTCAGCTTAATGTAAACGTTAATTACAATAACTACCTGGGCGCTTCTATCGAAATTTTCGGAATGGACATTCCCATGGACCCCTCGAGCAGGCTGACGCTGCAGGCTTCGCAATTGATTTTTAACGCTAATGCCATCCTGGGTATGCAATTGAGCGAACTAAGCCGCCGAATGTCGGAGCTGGGAAGCAATCAATCGGAACTGGCAGTTAAACAAAACGTGAGGTCCACCTACTACTCCATTTTGATGATGGAAAACAACCGGCTTTTGCTCAAAAAAAACGTGGAAAACATGCGCAGTCTGGCCAAGGCTACGAGAGCTAAAGTGGAGGTGGGCATAGGCGAACAGACCGAAGCCGACGAAATTGAAATAGTGCTGGCCAATCTGGAGAACACCCTGAAACAAACCGAAAGAACCATAGAATTGACCTATAATTCCATGCGGCTACTCTTGGGGCTGAACGCCGAGGATGGGATAGAACTGAGCGACAGACTGCAGGACGTTACCGACAAACAGGCCATGTTTGCCTTGCTGGCAGCCGGTTTTGATCCGGCCGAAAACGTCGATATGAAGGCCGGACAGCTCAACCTGGAAATCAACAAAAAACAAGTAAAGTCGGCCATTGCCGGTTATTTACCGACCATTTCGGCCGTATATCAGCGCAACGAGATTTTGCTGAAAACGGGTTTTGATCCGACCACCAAAAATACGCTGGTTCTCACGGCCAGCATGCCTCTGTTCTGCAGCGGCAAAACCACCGCCGAACTAAAAAAAGCCCAACTAGCCTACGAATCGGCGCAGGAAGATCTGGAACTTATGCAAAAACAGTTATTGATTCAGGACAAACAGTTGCGTTTTAACTTGAAGTCTGCTCTGGAATCTTACGAAATACAAGAACGCAACATAGAGGTTTCGAAGCGCATGTTCGACAACGTGACCAAGAAATTCGAGCAAGGCTTATCGTCCAGCCTCGAAGTGACCAACGCCAGCAACAACCTGCTTACCGCACAAAGCAATTACATCCAGTCGGCCATGAGCTTGCTCAACGCAAGCGACGCTTTGAAAAAATTGCTGGGGACATTATAAACGGTTCAATCATCATTATCATCAGTAGCAGCAACAACAACAGTAACAACAGCAACAACAAAAACATCATCAACAACAACAGGAAATAAAAACAGGAAATAAAACAATAAAAAACATCTGCAATGAAAAATCCGCTTTCTGCACTTCCGGCCCTGCTAATTATCGCAACGGGGCTGTATGCCTGCTCCGGTGCTTCCAAATCGCGGGAGGCACAACTAGAAACAACTCAGGAAAAGATCGAAAATGTCAAAGTAACAACCCTGAGTTCGCGTATGGTGGGCAATACCCTGGAATTCCCGGCTAATACCAGGGCTTACGAACGGGTCAATCTGGGGCCGGTATCGCCGGGCCGTATTGAAAAAATTTACGTTGAGATGGGCGACCGTGTCAAAAAAGGACAATTGCTTATTCAAATGGATCAGACCGCGTTGCTTCAGGCACGCATTCAGATCGCCAATTTTGAGGAAGACCATAGGCGCTATGAAGCGCTCAAAGAGAGCGGAGCTATTTCGCAACAGGTTTACGACCAGTCGTTGGCCAACCTGAACATGCAAAAAACCAACCTGGACTACCTGGAAAAAAACACCCGGATTAAAGCGCCCTTCGACGGGATCATCGCCCTGCGTAATTTCGAAAACGGCGAACTTTACCCGGGCGGTTCGGCCATACTGACACTGATGGAAATCGATAAACTCAAAGCAGACATCAACGTACCCGAAAGCTATTATCCACTGATCAAAAAAGGGATGAAGGCCGAAGTATTTTGCGATACCTACCCCGGTCGCCCATTCGAAGCCGAAGTCAATTTGATTGCACCTACGGTCAATCCGGCCAGCCGTTCTTTTGCCGTTGAAATGAAGATTCCCAACGCCCAAGAATGGCTCAAGCCAGGTATGTTTGTTCGCATCCATATGGATCTGGGAGTGAGCGAAGCCATCTTGGTGCCCTCGCAGGCCGTACTTAAACTGCAAGGCTCCAACGAACGCTTTGTATTCCTGCACCGCAACGGCCTGGCTCAAAGAGTGCCCGTACAGATTGGCCGGCGCTTCGACGACGAGGTGGAACTGATCTCCGACCGCATTGTAGCAGGCGACCAATTGGTGGTGTTGGGACAGGCCAGGCTCAGAGATGGTGTTAAATTGAATGTGATCGAATAATTCAAGCGAGATGAGTATCTATAAAAGTGCCGTAAATAAACCGGTTACCACACTGATGGTCTTTGCAGCCGTCATGGTGGCAGGCTTATACGCCCTGTACCATTTGCCTATTGACCAGTTTCCCGAAATAGAACCGCCCTTTGTAACGGTTATGACCACCTACTCAGGGGCCAACGCCTCCGAGATAGAAACCAATATAACCGAACTGCTCGAAGACGCTTTCAACAGCGTGCAGGGCATAAAGGAAATCTACTCGACCTCTTCGGACAATATGTCGGTAATCAGTATGGAATTTGAATGGGGGGCCAATCTGGACGAAGCTGTAAACGATGTGCGCAGTGCCATCGATATGTACTACGACTTTTTGCCCGATGGCACCAGTCGTCCATCTATCTTCAAGCTGAGTACCAACATGATGCCTGTTTTGATGTATACCGTCACTGCCGACGAAAGCTACAACGGACTCAATAAAATCCTGGAAGAACAGGTGGTGAATCCTCTCAAGCGCATCGATGGAATCGGTTCTATCAACGTTACCGGCGCCCCCAAGCGCTATGTGTACGTGGATGTGGATGCCAAAAAAATGGATGCGGCCGGATTGAGCCTGGAACAGGTGACCAATGCCATTGCAGTTAATAATATGAACCTGCCTGCAGGTAACGTCAAAATGGGACGTGAAACCTATCAACTCAGAGTCGAAGGAGAATTTGAATTCAGCGAAGAAATCCGTAACCTGGTGGTGGGTGTATTTAACAATGCGCCGGTGTTTATCCGCGACATTGCCCAGGTGAACGATACCGTAAAGGACCTGAGTCTCGAAGAACGCTCCAATGGTGCTCAGGCTGCCCGTCTGACCATTACCCGTCAATCGGGAGCCAATTCGGTTGCGGTTTGTAAAAAGGTCAAAAAAGAACTCGAACAACTCGAAACCAATCTGCCTACAGATATTGAGACTCATCTGGTTTTTGATACTTCGAAGTTCATAAGCAGATCCATAAGTAATTTGTCGTCAGCCTTATTTTTTGCTTTGCTTTTTGTGGTGGTAGTGGTGCTCTTTTTTGTGGGGCGCTTCAGGGCTACGCTTATCATTGCGCTGACCATTCCCATTTCGCTGGTGGTAGCAGCCATATTCCTCTTTGCCACGGGAAGCTCACTCAATATTATATCGATGTCGTCGCTCTCAATTGCCATCGGTATGGTGGTGGACGACGCCATAGTGGTACTGGAAAACATTACCAAACATATCCGCCGGGGCAGCAATCCCCGCGAAGCGTCCATTTATGCCACCAACGAAGTCTGGGTATCGGTAATTGTTACCACCCTGGTTATTGTGGCTGTGTTTATGCCTCTGACTATGCTGGGTGGAATGACTGGTATCATGTTCAAAGAACTGGGCTGGATTGTCACCATAACGGTATGTACCTCTGCGGCTGCGGCCATCAGTCTGACACCTATGCTTTCGTCGCGTTTGCTCAAGAGCCGCGACAAAGACGAAAAACCACGTCTGTACGACCGTACGATAGGTAAAATGCTCGACAGTATGGACGATGCTTACGAAAGATTGCTGCGCAAGGCCCTAAAACACAAAGTCTTGATACTGCTGGTTTCGATAGTTATTTTTATACTTTCTTTGGGTTTATTCCGCTTTATCGGCACGGAGTTTATGCCTTCTGCCGACCGGAGCAGGTTATCAGCTTCTATTGAATTACAGACGGGTACCCGGGTGGAACAAACGCTTGAAACCACTTCGGCTATAGAGCAATATATAATGAATAATTGCCCCGAAGTGACTTTGCTTTCGAGCTCCACCGGATCTATAGACGAGGCAGGTTTCGCTGCCATGATGTCGAATTCGGGTAGTCATTTGATCAATCTTAACATTCGTTTAAAGGATATTGACCAACGCGATCGCAGCGATATTGAAATTGCTGAACAGATTCGAACCTACCTGACTACCTTGCCCGAAGTGATCAACTATACCGTATCAGCCGGAGGATTGGGCATGGGAGGCATGGGAGGCACCAGCACCGTGGATGTAGAAATTCTGGGCTACGATATCGACAAAACCAATGCACTGGCTCAGGATGTCAAGATCCTGTGCCAGAATTTGGAAGGTGCCCGCGATATAACCATCAGCCGCAAGGACGACAAAGCAGAGCTGCAGGTGGTGCTTGACAAAGAAAAACTGGCCTTGCACGGCCTGAATTCAGCCACAGTTTCCAATTTCATCCGCAGCAGGGTGTATGGTGCTACCGCAGGTTATTTCAGAGAAGGCGGCGAAGAGTACGACATCGTTGTCAGACTGGAAGAACAATACCGGAATTCCATCTCCGACCTGAATCAACTGAGTATTCCCACGGCCACGGGTACAATGATCAAACTCAGCGAAATTGGAGAAATCAAGGAATTCTGGTCGCCTCCTTCGATCGACCGCCAGCGCCGGGAGCGTATTGTGAAGGTTTCGGTCACTCCTGTGGGAGTGTCGCTGGGTGAAATGGCTGCTTCCATACAAACTGTTATGAACGGTCTGGAAATTCCCCAGGATGTCATCATCAATATTGGCGGTGATTACGAAGAACAACAGGAATCTTTTGCCGATCTGGGTTTGCTTTTCCTCCTGGTGATTGTGTTGGTTTATCTGGTGATGGCTTCACAGTTTGAGTCTTATTCAAGACCTTTTGTCATCATGTTTTCCATTCCTTTTGCCGTTACCGGCGCTGCTTTGGCCTTGTGGATTACAGGTACCGATCTGAGTATGATTGCCGCACTGGGGCTGGTCTTGCTGGTAGGTATCGTGGTCAAAAACGGTATCGTACTGGTAGACTTTATCAACCTGATGCGCGACCGTGGACTGGAAGTGAACGAGGCTATTGCCGTCTCCGGCAAATCCAGGCTCAGACCGGTATTGATGACGGCTGCCACCACCATTCTGGGGATGTTTCCTATGGCTCTTGGAATAGGTGAAGGTTCCGAAATCTGGTCACCCATGGGTATTACCATTATCGGAGGTATGCTTGTGTCGACAGCCATTACCATGGTTCTGATTCCGGTCATGTACGGTCTGGTGGCCCGTCACGGTGACCGCGACAAACAGGAAAAAACCCGTAAACAATTTGTTTTTATGAATAAATGAGTATGAAAGCGGTATTTATAGTATACAATCAAGCCAACACCGAAAGGGTGGATTATATGCTTGATCGCCTGGGTATAAGAGGTTTTACCACCTGGGAACAGGTGAACGGCAGAGGTTCGGTGAGCGGGGAGCCCAGAATGGGCACCCACACCTGGCCCGAAATGAACTCGGCTACTCTGACCATAATCCGGGAAGAGCAGGTAGAAGAATTGTTGTCCTACATAAAAAAGCTCGACCAACGCAACGAGGACATCGGTGTCCGGGCTTTTGTCTGGAATATTGAACAAACTGTCTAAAATCGGCAGATTCTAATAAAACTCTTATCTTTGGCCCGGATTCAAAAACAACGCTATGTTAGATTTTAGACGGGTCAACAAACCTGATTTCAGGTATTCCTTATTGTACCGCTACGTACAATTTGTTCACAATCACATCTACTACAGACGTTACCATGTTGTAAACAAGCACAATATCCCTCCCCGGGGCGAAGGCTTTATGGTAATATGCAACCACCAGAACGGCCTGAACGATGCGCTTGGAATTTTGTTTTCGATGAACGGACGCTTTCCTGTCTTTATTGCCAGGGCTGATATTTTCAAAATAAAGTTTGTGGCCAAATTGCTGCGTTTTTTGAAAATTATGCCTGCTTTCCGCAAAAGAGACGTCGGAATGGCAGGCCTCGACAACAACGAAATCATTTTTGCCCACTCGGCCAGGATTATCAGCGAAGGGGATATTATTACCCTCTTCCCTGAGGCAGGACACGAAGATTGTCATCACCTGGGCACGTTCAAAAAAGGTTTTGCCCGTATTGCCTTCAGGGCAGTGGAATTGTCGGATTATCAACTAAAACTCAAAATCCTGCCGTTGGGCAATCACTATTCGAATTATTTCAGGATGCAGGGTAAGCTGATGATCAACATCGGAGAACCTTTTGAGTTTACCGAACTTTACGAACTGCACAAAACCGATCCCAACCGGGCGCAATACCTCCTGGCTCAAAAGGCCCGCGAAAGGGTAAAAAAATTGATGCTCGATGTCGAAGACCTGGATTATTACGATGAATACATCATGCTCTGCACCATTTACCGGGATACTTACATCCGGCATCGTCCGCCCCGGGATGGCCGCCCCGAAAAGCGGACTTCGATATTTTGCCGGATCCGTTACAACAATCCGGGCTACTTCCCCAACGAACTGGAAGCCGATCAACATATAGTGGCCACCCTGGACGAATTAAAAGCAAAAGACCGGCCGGCTTTTGAACAACTTATGACAAAAGCGGGGCAATACAAAAAGAACCTCAAGCAGCTTAAGCTAAGGGACTGGATTTTCCGCAGACGCTTTCTGGCAGGCTTCTGGATCCGGACCATTGCTTTATTGCTTTTTTCGCCCTTCTGGCTGTTTGGCTACCTCAACAACGCATTGCCTTTTTACGCCGGCAACCTGATTACCCGCAGGGTCAAAGACAGAATGTTGCATTCTTCTTTTCATCTTGGCCTGGGTACCCTGGTTACTTTCCCGCTCTGGTATTTGATTCTGTTCTCAACAGTTTGGATAATAAGCGGCACTTTCTGGATGGCGGCGGCCTACCTGGCTGTACTTCCCTTGAGTCTGCTCATTTTCTTCCGATCCAAAGTGTTGATTATAAAACTCTACAACCGCACTCGCCGCTTCTGGCTCAAAGTAAGGAAAAACCCTCTGTTAGCAGCCTCCGAAAAACTTCGTCATGAAATAGTTGAGGTTATGGATAAACTGATATTCTAAAATATTTTTTATCTTTGTAGCCGGTTTTTTTGAGAGAAAAGCACGAACATAGCTATGTTCGTGCCCTTTTATGTGCACACTACTGGTAATCATTATTTTATCATGGATGTATTATTAGGCCTCCAATGGGGAGACGAGGGAAAAGGCAAGGTGGTGGACGTGCTGACACCCGGTTATGAAGTGGTATGCCGTTTTCAGGGCGGCCCCAATGCCGGGCACACACTGGAATTCGAAGGGCATAAATACGTACTCCGTTCCATTCCTTCGGGTATTTTCCAGGGGGACAAAATTAATGTGGTGGGCAATGGTGTAGTGATTGATCCTGCTTTGTTCATGGGAGAAATCGATCAACTTGCCAAGAGTGGGCACAAGCTGAACGATCGATTGATGATTTCCAAAAAAGCTCATCTGATTTTGCCTACCCACCGTCTGCTGGATGCAGCCAACGAAGCCGCCAAAGGTCAGGGCAAAATCGGCACCACAGGCAAAGGCATTGGCCCTGCCTATACCGACAAAGTGAGCCGCAACGGGCTCAGGGTGGGCGATATACTTCATGACTTCAAGCGCAAATACAAGGAAGCTGCCGCCCTGCACCTGAACAGACTGAAACAAATGAATTTCCCGGTCGACTCCGAAGAACTGGCCGCGGCCGAAAAAGAATGGTTCGAAGGAATCGACTGCCTAAAGCAATTTAAACTGATCGACAGTGAGCATTTCCTAAACAAAAAAATCGGTGAAGGCAAAAAGATTTTATGCGAGGGTGCACAAGGCACCATGCTCGATATTGATTTCGGGTCTTATCCCTTTGTGACCTCGTCCAATACGGTTTGCTCGGGAGCCTGCACCGGCCTGGGCGTAGCTCCTCGCCACATCGACCGGGTGTTTGGTATTTTCAAAGCTTATTGTACCCGGGTGGGCAGCGGTCCTTTCCCCACAGAGCTCTTCGACGAAAACGGCAAACTGATGCGCGACCGGGGCAACGAATACGGCTCGGTAACGGGTCGTCCGCGCCGTTGCGGCTGGATAGACCTGGTGGCTCTGCGTTATGCCGTAATGATAAACGGAGTGACCGACCTGATTATGATGAAAAGCGACGTACTCGACAGCTTCGATACCATCAAAGCCTGCGTAGCCTACAGGATTGGCGGCAAAGAAACCGAAAGCCTGCCTTTCGATATTCAGGGAAAACTGGAACCGGTATTTACTGAACTCCCGGGATGGAAAACGGACATGACCAAAATGCGGTCCGAAGACGAATTTCCCGAAGAATTCAATCAATACCTGAGTTTTCTCGAAGACGAGTTGGGTGTTCGCATCAAATATGTTTCGGTAGGTCCCGACCGGGCTCAAACCATAGAACGTTATTAATTATGATGATATATGTGATTTTTATAGGCTTTGCCCTCCTTAGCTGGATAGTGCAAAGCGTATTGAAAAATAAATTTGATAAATACAGCAAAATAGCCCTTCCCTCAGGCCTGAGCGGCAAGGAGGTAGCCGAGAAGATGCTCCATGAACACGGCATTTACGATGTCAAAGTGTCTCATGTGCAGGGTCAGCTCACCGACCATTACAATCCGCTGACCAAAACCATCAACCTGAGCGAGGCGGTTTATAACAGCAACAGTATTGCTGCCGCTTCGGTGGCTGCCCACGAATGCGGA
>Ga0255346_1002308_pt1 | contig 24452 bp, 19 predicted proteins | sample wastewater_treat_FD_194410 | JGI IMG/M metagenome (GOLD analysis project Ga0255346, IMG submission 194410) | Wastewater microbial communities from Lulu Island WWTP, Vancouver, Canada - plant22 | ecosystem: Engineered > WWTP > Wastewater > Unclassified | place: Canada: Vancouver, British Columbia...
ACTTTAAAAATGGATTCAACTGCTTCTTTCACCATCGTCCGGTTGGCGTCAGGATCTACTTCAAAAACATACTGATTCAGTTTGAAAGCCATTTCATTTGTTTTTTCGGTAATTAAGGGACGGCGAAGGATTTCAAAATCTGTTGTCATTTTCTCCTCCCTATCCTAAAAATGAATTAATTGTTTCGATAGCCGCCACCGGGATGACAATTCGATCGAAACGCAACAAATCACGAATATTTAAATAATTTGCCAGTAAGATCTTTGCATAAGGCAGATTATTGGTTGCGCGAATAACGTCGACGCTAGATTCCTTGTCAGGAATCAGAATCAATGCACTGTTATCTCCGACCAAAAGAGATAATGCATTTGCCATCAGGCGTGTCTTCGGTTCTTCGAGTTTCAACTCATCAACCACAACAATTTCAGAATCGGTTGCTTTTATGCTTAGCGCAGACCTTAAAGCTGCTCTGCGCATCTTCTTTGGCATGTCCTGAGTGTAATCACGCATATGCGGAGTATGAACCCGTCCGCCGCCTTTCCACTGAGCAGCACGGATGGAACCTTGTCGAGCTCGACCAGTTCCCTTTTGCTTATAGGGTTTCCTGCCGCCGCCGGCGACTTCATGCCGCACCTTGGTCTCATGTGTTCCAAGACGCGCATTGGCCATTTGACGAACATATGCCTGATGCATCAAGTCCATGTATATCGGGGCTGCAAAAATCGTCTCCGGAAGTTCTACCTGGTTGACAACTTCGCCCTTCATATTCTTGACATCGATTTTCATAATACTTCTCGCTCCATGTTTTCGGTAAACCCGTTAAGATTTACGGGCATCCCTGATCATAACAAGACCGCCGCGTGCGCCAGGAACAGCGCCTTTGACGCCGATCAGATTCCGTTCCGCGTCGATGAAAGCGACTTTCAGGTTTTGTGCCGTAACACGATCATTGCCCATATGACCCGGGCCACGGGAACCCTTGAATACACGGCCTGGAGTCGTTCCAGAACCGCGAGAGCCGGGAGCGCGTAAACGATCCGACTGGCCATGGGTTTTCGGTCCGCCACGGAAGTTATATCGTTTCACACCACCTTGAAAACCACGCCCTTTACTGGTTCCGACGACATCAACCAGTTCGCCTAAAGCGAACAAATCCACAGTAACTTTATCTCCTTCGGAGACCTGTGGATCTTTAACACGAAATTCACGCAAAAAGCGTAGCGGAGGCAAGTTGTTCCGCTTTAAATGACCCTTTTCAGCATTCGTGATTCGTTTCGGTTTAACCTCTTCGAACCCCAACTGCACAGCGCTGTACCCATCGTTTTCCTGAGTGCGCAACTGGGTAACATAGCAAGGCCCAGCTTCGATGACGGTGATTGGAATTGCGACACCATTCTCATCGAAAATCTGGGTCATGCCGATTTTCTTGCCGAGTAGCCCTTTAAACATTCTCTGTTTTCTCCCCTTTTAAGGTTATATATAATAGTGGAAGGTTTCTAAAAACCTTTCCTCAAGATTGTCAGCATGGGCTTAGCTGCATCATCTTGTCCGTAGTCAGTCAATCCGCTTCTGCCACACCAGTGGATTTTTGTCGTGCGCATTCAGACAGATTCTTGACATGCGATATCGGTTCACTTTGGCATCTATCAAAGCAAACTGAGGCATTATATCATAAGTTTAAAATTTTGTGGAATTTGATGTGAAGTTGTAACAAATAAGATTAATGGTTAAATTCTATCACCGAACCGCAGGCATCCTATGATGGACGGGTCTTTGACAGCCAATAAAGCAAAAGAGGCCAGAATTACTCGTAATAAATGAGAAAAAGGCCTCTTTTTCGTTGCTGAAAATTGAGTACTGCAACTCAGGATTTTGTCATAGCAATGCCTTTTCGCATATGACGATTGGCATTGATTTGATAGTCAGTTCTAAAGCCAAAAACCGCATGCAGCGTGTCAGTAAATTCATTTCTGGAATAAGCCGGGACGAAGCCATCCCCCAGGATTTCTAAAACATTCATGTCTCGCATTTTCCTTGACCCACCGTTCTTTGAAAAAAATCTTCTCGTCGTCTTCTTCCTCATTCAGCGCTGATAAATCATAGAGCGAGTTGTCTTTGCCACAGCGCCAACCCGTTTCAGACAATGCCCAATCCATTAAATACTTTTTCAATTTCTTGATGGATTGCGTCGTAATGAACGCCCGGTTCTCTTGATCATTAAAAATCCGGTTGCTGTTTGAGGCTAACCCGGCATCCGTACAGACGATGAATTTTGATAAATCGAAATCTTTTAGAATCTTCTGCTCTAACGGTTTCAGAGTCAGTTGTTCATTCGTATTGCCACTGTTCACACAAAAAGCCAGTGATATTCCATCTCCGTCCATGAACAGACCCTAATTAAGTGTCAAAGATCCGTCTTAACCTTGACTATTTTCAATAATTAGAATATTATAGTCTAAGAAGATCAATATAAGATCAAAGGTTTATTTCAAATCTGAGTATTAGAAAATAACAACTGATTGTTTTTTTTAAATATTAGACAAGAAAAATGATTAAATAGCAAAATGAATTATGATTCAAACGGATATACATTTCCTGCCAAGGGAAATAAGTTTTCAAAAATTTCTAATAAATTATTTAATATTCGGAGGAAATTATGAAGAAGTCAATAGTATTTTTGTTAGTCGTAATTAGTCTCTTCGCCTGTGTTTCGGCCGTGTTCGCTAAGGATGCGAGTGAATTGATAGGGACGATTACTTCGTACGTTGAAGAAATTCAAGGATATCCTGAAGCGCTTCGAGATGCATGCGGTACGGATATGTTCAATCAAAAACTAGGCGAGCTTGCGAATCTAATTACCAGTGCAAATGGTGCCATAGCAGAAGCTGGATTACCCAATTCATTAAACCTTTGGGCTGTTTATAGTGCTATCACATCAAATATCAGTGATTGTAGCTTCTTTACTTCCGCTTTATCAAAAGCCGATTGGAGCCGTGAGGAACTCGATCGAATCGGATATAAATTCGGCTTATATGATTCAAGGAAAATGGTTGTGGCAGATACAACATCTACAATAGATGAAGATGAGCCAAATTGGGATTGCGATTGGTATCAGGTTGAGGATGGCGACTGGTACTGGGTGTGTGTATTAATTGATGGGTATGATAATTGAGGGGTGAAATAATAATGGGGGAAATAATGTTGTGCCAGATCAATGGTAGGAAGGAAAGACATTGGGAGAAGTAATACAAATATTAGGGGGGCCGGATAATGGTAATAAATTACCATCTGATGATAAACTTGCCGGTCTGGTTAAAGATTGTAAACGTAATGGTGAGAGTGGCATTTGGTCCTATAATTATATTTATGGTGAAAACGATCAGCCAGGTACGTATAATACTAAAAAGACCAAAAATCCCTAATTAATATGTTTATTTTGTATAAAATTACATTTTGAATAATAAAAAGGTGCTCTCCACTTCGGAAGCACCTTTTTATGGGTATCTGTTTTAAATTTTTGTGAAAATCTTCAAGAAAAGTTGTCAAAATCAAACATATTTCTGAAGAGGTTTATTAGGAATGTGCCTTTCTTGACATAACCAATGGGAAAAATGCTGTCTAAAATATTCGGGGATTTTCGATTTCTTTCTTCATGAAGGATAACATTTTGCCGGATTTTTTGCTCTATTCTTACGGAATTGGTTGATCTCCACAGAAGTACGGGAAGAGATTGAAGCAACTATCCCCATAAAACTTGTTTCTATTTGTGTTATGAAAACAATTGAGCCTTTCAATTTAGAAAATCATTCATTTCAAAAAAGCCACTCTAACGACCTTTACCAATAGCCTCGACAATAGCCTTAATAGCTCCAGCTAATTTTAATTTCTACGGTTATCTCAAACACCTTGGTATCTTCCTTTCTCTTTTTTATTTGCAATATTCAATTTTATAGGAATATCTTTCCATCATTTCCTCTTGACAATGGAAATCTAAAATGCAGACCTCGAACCGCAGGCATCATATGATGGATTCACGAAACAGTATAATTGAATTGCCGGAGGGCTATTTTGAAAGCAATTAAGAAAAAAACCCGCAACCCTTTCCTGATTTTACTAATTTCTTTTATTGGAATCGGTATTGCTGCGGGTATCCTCCTGTTAACTCATCTACATACACCGTCAGCAAGCAGGGAAGCAGTCGTCGAAGCCATGGTTGAAACGGAGATGATGCAGACAAATATGGCTCCCACCGCAGTCCAGAAAGAAATAACAACGCCGGCACCAAACCAAGCCGATGCTCAACAGACTCCACAAACCCAAATGGCAGCGATCGACCCTGCCATTTATATTGAGAATGAGCTTTCTCAGGAAAATTTTAAGACAGTGATCAGCCAACTTTCGGGAGCCATCCCAGTTACCATCGATGGGCAGGAAACCCAGATTGAAACCCGTTACAGCTATGCTATGTTCTCCAATCAACCCAACGCTAAAGCGAAAGAATTTTTGCTCCAAACACTCAGACAATGGGTTCCGGAAAACCAGATAACGGTGGAACCCTATGTTTATGTGGACGGAATGGGAGGCAATACCTGGTACAACATCATCATTACATTCCCCGGTACGGTTACACCAAACGAGCAGATTTTGTTTACAGCGCATTACGACAGTTGCGTTGTGTTTGAAGGGGATCCGATGATCAGCGCCCCCGGGGCGAATGATAACGGAACCGGCGTCTCCACCCTTCTCGAAGCGGTGCGCATCTTCAGCACGATGAAATTTGAGCGTACCCTAAAAGTGATTTTTTTCAGCGGAGAAGAAAATTTTCAACAGGGTAGTAAGGCTTACGCGGAGCAACATGCCAATGACAATATTACAGCCGTTTTGAATATGGATATGTTCGGGACAGATAAAGACGGCGATCGCTGCTTTGAAATGTATGTCGGCGAATTACCCGGCTCCCAAAAAATCGCCGACCTGCTGCTGCAGACGATTCAAGAAAACCGATTGAATCTAAAAGCGGATTATCTAGTAAGTAACGCCTATGCCAAAGCCGATCAAAAATCATTTTGGGATCGGAATATTCCGGCGATTACGGTAATGGAGAACTTTTTACCCGATTATTCTCCGGGAGGTTGCGAGGGAGTGACCGATCGAACGGATTTTTGGCACCTCCCCGGTGACAAAATCGAAGCGATCAATTTAGAATATGCTTTTGACATCGGCAAATCGGGGATTCTGACTATTCTAAAGCTTGCCGGAGCAATACCCGTCGTTCCCAAATAATGGAATCAATTTTGCACCATCATAAACATTAAGGACAATTCCCCCCTATGATGAAATTGAAGGGATTTCTAAAAGAATATCGTTATGCCGGTCTTTCTTTTCTGTTATCCCTGGCAATATTTATCGGCCTTTTAGCAAGAATCGGAATTTTCCCTTTCGGACCGCGCACGCTGTTCATGAGCGATATGAATTCTATTTATGCCGATTTTTTGGCGGAATATCAACGAGCGCTTCAAGGGAACGGCAGCTTTCTATATTCTTTTCATGCCGGTCTCGGTTTAAATTTTCTGGCAATCATCGCATTCTATCTGCCTTCCCCTTTCAACTGGCTGTTGGCAGCCATTCCGGAGAAAAATTTAGCGGATGGAATTACTCTGATTACCACCCTGAAGATTTCCCTCAGCGCTTTAACCTTTTCGTTTTTCCTTAAAAAACATCTTCCGAAGGAAGATGAATCTCCGCTTTCCGTTGCCTTCGCTGTCCTGTACTCGCTCATGGGATATTCCGTCACCTACCTGTTTAATATGATTTGGCTGGATGGCGTCATTCTTCTTCCGCTGATTTTTTATGCGATCGATTTAATTGTCCGAGATAATCGATGGATTCCGGCAGTGATCCTTTACGCGCTGCTCTTCTTGTCCAATTTTTATATTGGATATATGGTGGGAATCTTCAGCGCTCTTTATTTTCTGGCAAACTTATTCTGTTTACGGCAAGCGGATCGGAAAGTAATCGGAAATAAATTCTTGATTTTTACCGGTTCGGTTCTGTTGGCGGCAGGTCTGAATGCGGTTCTGTTGATCCCCACCGGATTTGTGCTGAAAGAAAATATGGGATTGTTTGGACAGGCAGCTCCCGGCTTTGAATCGAAATTTCCGCTTTTTGATCTTTTCCTGAAATCGTTCCCGGGCATTTTTGACGGGTATAAAGACAGTCTTCCCCAAATTTATTGCGGCATCCTGACAATCCTCTGCCTTCCTTATTATTTTTTCAATCGCTCCATTCAAAAACGGGAAAAACTCTGTTCCTTGTTGATCATCATTCTGATGATATTCAGTTTTAACCTTTCTCCGCTCGATTTTTTCTGGCACGCCTTCGATCATCCCAGCTGGTTTCCTTATCGATATGCATTCCTTTTTTCTTTTTATCTGCTGTTTCTGGGATATCAAGGAATTGTCCGCTCGGAGAGCACAGACAAAAGGATCATTTTTCTGTCGGCTTTCGGAATGATTTTCTATCTCATTCTTGTTCAAAAAATATCACCGGCCACCCTCGATGATCAGACATTTTATATCGGTCTGATGTTTATTTTGATTGATGGTTTTATTTTGTTTTTCGGAAATGCGAAAAAACCTTCAGTTGCATGGCTTTTGGTCGGGCTCTGCCTGGTCGAAACAGCTTGGAATGCCGATTCGACTCTGCAACGATATGTTCCTCAATATTCTCTGCGCACGGAGTTGGTCGATTTCAGGGAACGGAATCTGAGTAAAATCCGATCTGTCTTGCCACCCGAAGGAAAATTTTATCGTGTCGAAAAAACAGAAATACGAACTTACAACGATGCCATGCTTTTAGGTTACCCGGGAATTGGAAATTTCAGTTCGGTCGCCAACCTTTCCCAAAGTACCTTCCTGAAAAAAATCGGATTTGATTGTTATGCAACGTGGTGCACCTATCAAGGCAGAACAATATTTTCCGACTCGTTGCTGGGAATTCGTTTTATCGTTTCGGACGATCCATTGAATTATTATTCGAATTACAGCGAAGACATATATGAAAATCCTTATGCTTTTCCGCCGGCTTTTTATTCCCAATCCGATTTCAACACTTTTCCCCCATTAGAACCGGATGACCCGATCTCATTACAAAACAGAATATTAAACGCGCTTATGGGATTCGACAAAACCTGGTTTGAAGAGATTGATTTACAACCGGCCTCTTTGGAAAATCTGAAAGCACTCTCCACCGACGAAAGTCGATCCGTTTTTGAGAAGATCGATCCCGAACAACCCGCCTCAATCCGTTATCTTTTTACGATTCCGGATGAACAACCTTACACTCTGTTTATTCCGAATGTCAGCCTGAATTACGATATTTGGCTGAACGGTGAACAGATCTTTGATAATAATAAAAATTACACACCTTTTCTGATCGATTTGGATAAATATCAAGCGGGGGACAAAATTGAGATTCTCATCGACCTTGCAAAATCAACTGATTATTCTGATGAAGTGCGATTATTCTCATTGGATCTCGCCGAGTTTGCAAATGCAGCAAAAATAATTCAAACGAATGCCCCACAGTACGTTTTTGACGGAAAAACTGTTTTCAGATTCGCTATCAATCCTTCTGAACAAGATCGATATTTATTAACATCGGTTTCGTATGATCCCGGTTGGCAAGCGACAATTGACGGGAAAAAAGTCCCGACGGTTCCGGTAATGGGGAGTTTGATCGGAATAAAAATTCCGGCCGGTTCCAAAGAGTTGATCCTTTCCTTCCGGCCGAAAGGATTAAAGGTCGGGGCGGGCATTTCTCTGGTTTCGCTGATATTGTTTTTAATGGAAGTGTTTTTATACGGAAAGAAAAAACAAGAGCCGGTATCGGATTGATCAGACTCTTCTATAATTCAATCGAAAGAATGTAATCAATATCATTAAAAATCAGTAACAGCTCTTCCGGATGAAAATTGGGAGGAAATTTTACCATCAAATCAACCAACATCGCCGAACTGCTCTGTTTTTCAATTCGAACGCTCATAATCCGAATGTGATGTTGATTTAACAACAATTTTAGCTGATTGAGAACATCCGGAATATTTTTTACCTGAATTTCCATCGCTTCCGCGGTGGGAATGTGGAAAAAATCAGGATGATTGCGTAAAGTTACCTGAAGAACGACAATGGCAATCGCCGAAATCATACCTAAAACATACATACCGCTCCCGATCGCCATGCCGATTCCGGCTGTCGCCCAAATTCCGGCAGCGGTTGTTAAACCTTTGACCGTCGATTTCTGGATAAAAATCATTCCGGCGCCAAGAAAACCGATACCGGAAACAATTTGAGACGCAATTCGGGAAGGATCGGCGTTTCTTCCCTGCGCGATTACATCCGCAAACCCGTATTTGGAAACGACCATCATTAATGCCGAGCCTAGACAGACGATCATATGCGTTCTGACGCCGGCTTCCTTCAATCGATTCTTACGTTCGTAACCGATGACACCCCCAAATACTGCGGCAAGCATCACTCGCAGAAAATATTCCAACTGGGTTGAAATCGGCACAATATCCGAAAATTGCATAACCCTGCTCCGTTACTTCCTCTTCGGCATAAAAAATGATGCCGTAACTTGTTATGAATTAACAATTTTAGATGAAAGCGATACGATTAATGTCACTTTATTTAGTGCTGATTGTCACATCTATTTTGAAAAAGGGTGTTTTATTCTGAATTAATAAAAGAACTTACAGGTGTTTTTTATTTCTGATACAGATTCAAAATAGATTCCCGGATCTGTAAATATCGAAGATATTTATCTTCTAAATCGTTTTTGGGGGTATAAACTTCACCTATTCGAATATTTTGTTCTACCGAGTCTCGATAATTTGAAAACTCACCACAAGCAACAGCACAAATCATACATAATCCGTTAATTCCTGATTCTTTATTTTTCAGTGTATTAATTTTTTTCCTCAGAATATCTGATTTTATTTGCATCAATCTGTACGACTTCGTTCCTCCCCCCGTTGCTGTTATTGAGGATAGTTTCGTACCGAAATGTTGAACATCATCAATCAATCTACGAGTCTCAAAGCTCAATCCCTCTAAAACAGCCCTATACAAATCATTTCGCTCGGTGGTTAATCCAAGCCCAATAAAACAACCGGAGGCATTGTTTCCACTTTCTGAAACGCTTGTCCCTGAAAGATAGGGAAGGAAAAAGATATTGCTGACTTTTTTACTGCATAAGTCATCTGCGATTGTATATTCATTTTGGTCATTCACTTTTAATGCCACATAATCATTTTTAAATAGATTAATGAACCAATCGACAGAGATTCCATGTGCACTTTGGCCGGTACATAAAATATATTTCTCCGGTTCCAGGTAAGGTTCAAAACAAATCCCATGTCCAAAATAATCAGAAGAAATCATTCTTTTTTCTGAAATGATATTGATTCCTTCTGATGTTCCTTCACCTAAAACTGTATCGCCGTTATTAAGCGCCCCTGATCCTATTGTCGCGGCAACTTGATCATGCGTTCCGGTTAAAATTTTTAAATCGACAGGCAATCCGATTTCTGAGGCAACTTTAGGTAATATCGTCCCGATATATGTACCAGCTTTTGCAATTTCAGAAAATTTGTCAATCGGTAAATCAAACAGGTCAGCAATTTCTTTAGACCATTTTAATTCATTTGCATCAAAAAACATCGTCCTCGAAGCCATACTTGGATCGATCGCTCTGTTTCCTGAAAGCATATAATTAATATAATCACTGACCAAGAATATTTTTTTCCCATCCCTCAATATCCACGGAGCATTTTTCTGATACCACAGAATCTTGCAAAGCGAAAACATCTGGTTCAATGGAACCAGTGTTTTCGCATATAAATCCCTCGGGTTTATTCTTGTAATAATCTCAGAAAGTTCTCTTTTGCATCTTTGATCCAAATAAACGATCCCATTTGTCACCGGTCTATCATTGGCACCTAAAATTACCATTGTTTCGCCCAGTGAAGACACCGCGAGAGCTTTTGCATCCCTTGACTTCATAGCAATATCTTTTAAAGCCCGCGTTGACGACTGCCATATTGCATCCGGGCTTATTTCTACAAAACCTTCATTGGTATATATCAACGGATAACTATAAGCTGAAGATGCAAAAATATGGCCCTTTCCGTCCATTACGGATGCTTTGCAGCTCGACGTTCCGACATCTAATCCAATATATCGCATTTACAATTCTCAAAAATCAGATTCGATAAGCTGTGAGGATTTCCAATTTATGGATCGCAACTCTTTCAACCGCTTCTCTGGCAGCTGCCATAATATCAATTACATCACACTTAGGACCGTTTTCAGTTATGACTTGATAGATCGCGGAATTGTATGCCACAAAAAAATCAGTTCCGATATTAAATTTAGCAACCCCTAATTTTACCAACTTTAATACATCATCATCAGGGACTCCTGAGCCACCATGAACAACAATCGGACATCCGACGCTTTTAACAAGTTCTTCAACCAAATCAAAATTGATCATTGGCTTATATTTATACAATCCATGGGCTGTACCAACAGAAACCGCCAAACAATCTACACCTGTTTCTTCCACGAATTTTCTGGCAATATTCGGATCTGTATACCCGGAAGCGATTTCCTGGACAGTGTGATCAGCAGTTATAATTGTCCCGAGTTCAGCTTCAACCGAAACACCTTTCGAATGAGCCAATTCAACAACTTTTTTTGTTTCCTCAATATTTCTTTTTAAATCTTCCGAAGATAAATCAATCATAACACCTGAATAGCCGGCATCAATACACATCTTCGCCTGTTCGAATGATCTTCCATGATCAAGACCCATTGCGATCATTTCATTCGTTTTTGTTGCGGCGACTTCAGCAAGCGCAACCATGTAATTTGCACCTGCATAGTCGACATGTGAATGATAAGTTTGAACAATAAGGGGTGTTTGAATCTTATCTGCTGCTGTTACAACAGCTTGCAATGATTCAAGATTGAATGAATTAAACGCTCCAACCATAATCTTGTGCTTTACCGCATAGTCCAGTATTTTTGAGTAAGGTGTCAGTATCATTAAATAGTTCCTTCGTTCTAATTAAAATTTAATTTCAAAATAATCTTCTTCAGGAAAATCACAAACAAAACAATCATTTCCATATACGCGCTCCGGCATAATTATGATTAAATGCAGAAGATCGTTATGAATGGGAATCGGCGATAAATGCCAGACTCCGGTGTTCAGTTTAACCAAAGTCCCTTGAGGGACAATAAAAGCTTTAGTCTTATCAGGCACAATAACATGATTGGATGGAGGAGCGACATGCATTACGGCATCATCATCAATAAAGTAAATACACTCTCCTGTCCAATTATGATATTCTGCTCGTTTTACAATGATTGGATTCTGCTTTTTTACAATTAAAGGAGAAAAAGCTATTTGTTCTCTCCCGCTTACAGACATTTGTACCGGGTCGGGGTAAAATATACTCCCTTCATCTTCAAAACAATTGCCAGTCGGTTCAAGCATGTTAATAAATGTTCCAAAAGGCTGAAAACTCTCGTAATCAATTGGTATAGCAGTTATTGCCGGTTTCATGATCTCTCACTTTATTTATATATATTCTTCGAAAAACTATGCGGCTGTTGTGGATATCTTTACTTCATTTTCTCTTTGTTTGCGGATACAATCGAGATATACAGCACCAAGAATGATTCCACCTTTTACGATGTTCTGAACATACCATGGGACTAAAAGCATCGTCATCGCATTAGCTACCACACCCAATAAAATTGCTCCCAATAAAGTACTCTCAATCCGTCCTTCACCTCCCAAATAACTGATTCCCCCAAGATAACATGCAGCTACTCCATCAAATTCCATAGCTACACCTGTTGCTGGTGACCCTTGAGCAATTCGAGAACAGATAATAATACCGACGATCCCTGACAATACACCTGAAATTACATAGACCCACCAGATCGTTTGTTTAATATTGATCCCTGAAAATCTGGCAGCTTCCATGTTTCCACCATAAGCATATACATTTCTTCCGAAACGTGTTTTAGCCAACAAAATATACATAATCACAAAAATAATTAACAGGTAGATAACAGGGAGAGGAATTATCCCAAACAAATAACCATTTCCATATTTTCCAAAGTCAGCATCACAGTAGATCATATTCCCTCGTGTGACGACATAGCAAAAACCCCTAGCGATCAATTGTGATGCTAATGTCACAACAAAAGGAGGAAGAGAAGTTCTCGAAAGAAAAAAACCATTAAATGCCCCTGCGATAAATCCGACTAAAATACCACCTAAGATTCCAATCCAATCAGGAAAACCAAAAGAGGTGGGTCCGATTAACCATGCACAAACGCAGGCAGATAATCCGATGACTGAGCCTTGGGAAAGATCAATTCCCATAATGATGATCGCTAAGGTCATGCCAAATGCAATAATTCCGGTAGTTGCGATGGATCGAATAATATTTAATAAGTTTTTTGATGATAGAAAATTTGGTTGAATAATGGAAACAACAACCATGATAACTACTAAACCAATCAAAATGGCTTTATTCTCATTAAGAAAGCTGTTTCCCCTTTTTCTTGATTTGACTATTTGATTATTTACCATCGCCTATTCCTCCGATCGCATATTTTATAATATTTTCATCATTAATATCCGGCCCTTCAAGGGTTTTTACCAATCTGCCATCGCGCATCACATTTACCCGATCTGATAGATTTATTACTTCTCCCATTTCGGAAGTAATAAAATAATACTGATCCCTTTTTGAGCAATGTCAAACATCAAATTGTAAATTTCATGCTTCGCTCCGACATCAATTCCTCTGGTCGGTTCATCCAAAATTAACACTTTCGGATCGGTAACAAGCCATTTTGCTAAAACAACTTTTTGTTGGTTTCCACCGGAAAGCAATCTGACTTTTTCATCATAGGATGGTGTTTTCACCCGGAGTTTCGTGCAGATTTCCGCAACGATTCGATCGTTCAATTCCTTCTGAAAATGAATACCCTTAATTATCTTTTTCAGAATCGTAATCGTGATATTAAAATCAACACTCTGTTTTAGAATCAAACCTTCATTTTTTCGGTCTTCCGGAGCGATAACAACCCCGAGATTTTTTGCGTCTACCGGAGAATCGATTACCACTTTTTGATTTTCTAACAAAATATTGCCTTTAATATTTTTATCGATCCCAAGCATAGCTCGCATGGTTTCAGATCTTCCGGCGCCTACCAAACCATAAAAGCCTAAAATCTCACCTTTTCGTAAATTGAAACTTACATCATGAACTCTCGCAGAATTTATATGATTCGCCTGAAATATTATTTCTCCGGGATTAAAAGTCTTTTTAGGATAAATATCTTTAATAGCCCGGCCAACCATCATTGTGATCAGTTCATCATATGGAAGCTGATTCGTAAAACGAGTCCCAACATATTTGCCATCACGAAAAACTGTGATTCGATCACAAATTTTATAGACTTCTTCCAGCTTATGAGATACGAATAAAATTGATACGCCCTTTTCCTTTAACGATAATAAAATTTTTAGCAGAATCTCTGTTTCTTTGCTTGCGAGAGAAGCCGTGGGTTCATCCATAATCAAAAATTTGGCATTCTGCGATAAAGCCCGACAGATTTCGACCATTTGTTGCTGCCCCACACTAAGATTTTTAACTTTTTCATCCGGAGCAACATAATCTAACCCGAAGCGATGAAGAAGCTCGGTAGCGTCATCAATCATTTTGTCATCATCAATAATCAAACCATTTTTTTTGACGGCAAATTTTCCGAGGAAAATATTTTCTGCGACAGTCATATGTGGAACTACCGTTAATTCCTGATGAATAACAGCAATCCCAAGTTCCCTTGCCGTTTCGATATCAGGGATTGACACTTGTTTCCCGTCGAAAAAAATTTCTCCATCATCCGGATGATAAATTCCGGTGATACATTTTATTAGAGTTGATTTTCCCGCCCCGTTTTCCCCCACAAGAGCGTGAATTTCGCCTTTTTTAACATCCAGATGAATCTTATCCAAAGCATGTACACCGGGAAATGATTTGGAGAGGTTATTTACCGTTAAAATTGTGCCTTTTTCCAAGTTTTCCATAATATAAATCCCTTAATCAATTCCCACACTTTTTTTAATTTTTGGAGCGGTCTATTTTGTGACCGCTCCTTTTTTCGTAACTTTTGTTTTATCAAATACTTTTTTAGAATCCTACATAATCTCCCGCATCCAATACTTCTTTTGTAACTTTTAAGCACGGTAATTCGATGTAATCTTCAATCTTTTCCCCGGCTAGATACTTCAAGGCATTTACAACAGAGTCGTAACCCATTTTCACAGTCTGTTGCGCAGAAGTGCTGTATACCCAACCATCTTTAATTAATTCACATCCTTTTGCATTACCGTCAACAGATACGATAACAATATCTCCCTTTTTATATCCGTTCGCCTTCAAAGCTGAGACTGCCGCATCTGCAAAAACATCCCCGGTCGTAAAAATTCCTTTAAGATCAGGAATTGAAAGGAGAGCATTTTCAACCAATGTCATCGCTTCTTCAACTGTTCCCTGGTTCAGAATCAGATCTTGTACAACAGTGATTTTTGTCCCGTCAATCACGGAATGCAAACCTGCAGCCCGTTGATTAATTGCTTCACTACCAGTTGTCATTAACGTGACAATCTTACCGCCATCGGGAAGTTTTTCCACTAATCCTTCACCCGCGATAACACCTGCGCTAAAATTATCCGAAACAATGGTTGATGTAACGTTACTCAAATCATTCAAAGGTGTGTCAACCAAAAATACCGGTATTCCTGCTTTTTTTGCCTCCTCTACTCCCGAAATGAGGCCACTTGATCCCCAGGGAATTGCAATAATAGCTTTTACACCTTGTTGGATCATATCTGCCATTTGATCAAGTTGTTTTGCCGGATCGTTATCACACTCAGCAATAACATAAGTTGCGGTCGGATCTTTTTCTTTAATTGCTTTTGTCATACCATTGACACAAGAAGCATAATAGGTATTTCTGGAAATGTTTGGAACCAAAATTCCCCAGACTCCGCCTTCTACCGATTTATCTTCAGCCATTACAGTAATTACCGAAAAAGTGACAGCAACGATTAATACAATCAAAACAGCGAAATATTTTTTCATTTTTTCTCCTAGAAATTATGATTAAAATTATATGGATACGATGCTTCTATAAAAGCAAAAATTCTTATGATTTCTTATTGAATCTTTTCAACACATTTTCTCCTTATTAGAAATACCTCCTCTTATATTCAAGAATTGTTCATAAATTTGTTCCGTTTTCTTTCCTGTTGACAGATCTTTTACCAATTTTTTTCTTCACTAAAATATAAATCCAAGTTATAATCCAAAAAGACTGATATTTAATTTGAGAGATTTACCTTTTTTTATGTTTAATTCACAGATTATTCTCTGATACAGCTATGTATATAAAGTAACGATATAAATTAATACTACTCAAAAGAATTCCAAGCCGTTATCCGGCGGTGATATCTTTCATTATAGGGATATTAGGCAAGGTTGTAAAATATGAATTACTGATTTACCCCATAACTTTTTTTTATAGAATAGTGAGAATTGTCACTGGAATGCTATTACAAAATTACAATTATTTTTATCAAACCGCCTTAATTGGAAATATGACAAAAGCCGCAGAATCACTTTACATTTCTCAACCGGCGTTGAGTAAAGCGATATCAAATCTTGAAAATCTTTTGGGCTGCCAATTATTTATTCGCAATCCGAAAGGAGTGACACTGACCATTGAAGGTGAAATTCTTTTTCGAGGAGTTAAAGAAATTTTCTCTTTGATGAGTGAAACACAAAATAAAATTTCCGATATAAAAAAGAATCGAATTTTTGAGGTAAGAATTGGAGTCGGTCGGGATATTTTCAGTTCCTATCTTCTTCCGAGAATGAAGAATTTTTATGCTTTACATCCGACAGCTCGTTTTCGAATTGACATGCTTTCTTCTCAACTTATTATTGAAGCATTGCTGGATAATCGCTTGGACATAGGTATTATGACACAATCTTTGGAAAGCGATCAGATTTTTTCGAAAAAACTTTTTCCGATTACGGATTGCTTTATCACTGGTGAAAAATACAAAAATTTGACGGAGACGGGTTCTCATTCAATTTATGAATTGATAAATTATTTTCCAATCATAACACTTCCAAAATCAAGTCTTACGAGGAAGCATATGGATTCTTACCTATTGGATTATGGACTCGTCATAAACCCGATCCATGAAGTTCAAGATACAAACTTAATAGCAAAAATGGTTTCAGCAAATTTCGGAATCGGTCTGGTAACAGAAAATTTTGTCCGAAATGAAATTGAAAATAAAGATGTTTATAAAATCCCCTTGATTGAAAAATTGCCCTATCGAGATGTCACATTATCTTGGAGTAAAAATCTTCCTTTATCATCATATATTCAAGATCTTCTTGCCTATTTTGAATAATTTTAAATATTTTTGGAAACAATTGTTTTGAGCATGAATAAATTTGAAATAATATCCTGCAAATTTTACCGAGAAATATTTTCTCAATAGCGAGTGACCAATAGTCAAGACTTTCACGTATTCAAATATTTTTAGTATGATTCCTTATAACAAACGACACCCCTTCCACGTGGAAAGGGTGTCGTTTGTTATGCTTCAAGAAATGCCGGGAATCGGCATCTCTGCTTTTTTAGATCATTGCTGATACGGTTCCGAAGATACCAGCGTAGCCTGAACAATATAGCGTTTTTGATAGGTATCATCGATGAAGTTATAGTCATCACAGGTTACAAGGGTTAGCGATTTCTCGCCGTTTGGCTGGAACAGTTGATAGACATTGTTCGGTTCCGTCCAATAAGAATTGGTAACCTTATAGATATATTTCATCCCGTCGGTGGCGTACACGATGATTTCATCCTCGAGCTTCAAATTGACCAAGTTAACAAACACGCCCTGGCTGTAAAAATGCCCGGTCAGTACCGCATTTCCCGGATAAGGAATATAAGCTCCGCCTTCCAGCTCACCAATATACCCGCCCAGCATCGATAAATCCCAACCGTTTTCGAAGGCTCCGTTCAAATAATAGACATGGACGATCGGAATCGGTGTTTCCATTCCCAATCCGATGGCGGGAATCTGCAATGAATTACCGGTAAAAATGAATTCCGATTGATCTTTCACAGACATCATCGGTTGAGGAGATCGCAACGAATATCCGGTATTGGGAATCGCTTCCTGCGGACATTCCTTAAGAACCATATCCAGAAACAGATTCATATTACTGGACGTCTGAGGCCGGTTATAAGCCAGAATGTACTCATAATCGGCATTGGTGTTGAATGCCGGTTTCTGGTTGATCGTAAACTTACCGCCTTTAATAATCGCTCGCGTAAACGGAGGCAATTCCAGCTTTTGCGGCGAACAAACCGCTCCGCTCGAACTGTAACCTTCAGCCAAAACTTGCCAATCGCAATAAAGTTCGGTGATGTTAATTGCCGTAGGAATGGTCGAATTTGTAGAACTGAACTCATAAGTCAACCATTGGTTGGAATAATTGGAGACGAAACCGTATTGTTCCTTGATCGGCAAAAATTCAAGTGTTTGCTGAACATAATTTTCACCACAACCGTCCCAGCTCGCTTTAAAAACTCCATCCTGTCCCGAGCTCTGGCAAGTAGATTGTCCGGATTTTTCCGGAATCGTGATATAGAATTCCATCCATGCGCGGTCAATGTATCCGGCATCCAGATTATCCGGAATAAAGGCCCGCACTCGATAGGTTCCGGAAGAGCGCGCGGTCAGCAACATACTGTTCACATAAAAAGGTCTACTCGTACCTCTAAAAATTCTCATTGCAAATTTTGTGATTGTGCTGTCACTTGCTTCGGCATAATGCCAATAACGATCATCTGTATCTCCGTCACTGACATACACCCGATAAACATAGGCATCGGTACCCGCTAATGTTGTACAATCGGCATTGGTACATTTTTTAGTATCAAAATAAAAATGTCTGCCATTCGTGCTGTCATACGTTCCGGTTGGAACAGAAACAGATGGTGTGCCGGACGAAGGATAATAGTCACCTTTCCCTTCTATGTCATAACCCAATCCATCAGTTGCATTGACAAATGAAACCGTAAAAGTTTGTTTAGATGCGATACAGGGATCATACGCTGTTGAAGAAATTTTATATTTATTTTCATCGGCAATACAAGGTGCGAATTCAACCGTCATCGTTCGGATAAAATGAAACATTGAATTTTCATACCCGAGCGTCGGATCGATATTCTGATAGTAAAAAGTGAAGGTAAAATTCGTTTTCTGCGGCATCAAATTCCGTGGAGTACCCCCTGGATAAATCATAATAGAACCGTCAACCAATCGTAAAGGTAATTGGGGATTCCAATCCTTCTCTTCCGGAGAAAATTTCAATTTATTTGAACTTAATTTTGGATCTTTACCTTTTTCGTATATATATGCTATTGAATAAGGTTCATCCTTGCTGTCTTTAAAATTAAGAGTTAATGTATATCCGAACTCATTTATCACCGAATTTCCATACAAAACAAAGCGATCCGGATGAATCTCTTCTCCCAATGGAAAACTGACAATTGTAAAAGGGTTGGAAGAATTTTCCAGAAACTTAATCCCATTTTCGTCAGTAGAAAATGGATCTAGCGTTGGCGATGGCGTTGGTGTTGGCGTCTCTGGCCCCGTTTCAATAATGTCACATAAACTATAGACAAATCCGGCTCCTTCTTTCGGGATAAACTCCTTCGATGTCTGGTTCCAAGCACAAGCCGTGGAAACGGCATCAATTTTGGCTGTACCTTTAAATATCTCATTACCCGTATTCATATTGGCAATACTGATCGAATAAGTTCCTGCAACAACCTGTTGAGATGTATCTGTCTTTTCTTTTATTTTTGGAATAAATCGGATAGTGATTCGTGCGATCGTCCCGCCAGTCGGAAAACTGTTGCATTGGAAATCATTTTCTCCATCACCAGGGGTAAGCTGCTGGCACTGATACGGGGTATTATTCGAAGCGGCATAAAGAGTGAGTTCTTTTACAATATCACCGGTAGCCAGATAATCATCAGCGCCATCCGGATCCGTCACTGTGACTTGAATCCGATCCCTCCAGACTTCAACAGCCGATCCGGAAATGGACGCCGCTGTAGTAAACGTGATCCCGTCGTTGACTGCATCTTTACAACCCTCGCTCACCGGCGTAAATTCAGTTGCGGCTTCGACCGCGAACGTGCCCGCCAGAACACAGACAAAAAGTACCGCTGTCACCAGCCGGAAGATTGATTTTTTTGAGTTCATGTAATTCTCCTTACTTTACCATTCTGCGGTGCACCCGCGTAAGTCATTGAATCATTTTTATCACTGTAATTACCGCTAATCCTACCATATTTCACGAAGGTCTTCCGAAAATTCAAAATTCTCGACCCTTCCGTTTCCGTTTTCTTCAGTTGCAATTATGACCTTTAATCATTCCTCGCATTAAAAATAATGACACCGGTTTGTAATAAAACAAACGAAATCCGAATCCGCTTAGTTCCAAACGCACCTAAAATCCATAAAAATCAAGCGAATCAAAATTGATGACCTCCTGCTCAGGAAGCTGATATAAATTTCCTTCATCCGTCGCTCTCACCTGCCAAGCCTGTTCGTGGTTTAAAGTGATAATATTTCCGTCCGACCGTTGATAAGTAACCGTGCCGGTCTGTGGAAATTTTCCGGAAATAAAATAAAGAACCAAATCGGTTTCTAATTTTTCATGATCGATCGAGCGGACTCTGCCCAATTTTGCCAATCCCCGTTCGGAATTCCCGGCATATTGCAATACATACAAATTTTCCGGGATCGCTTTTCCGGCATAGTTTTGCAGAAAAGTTGCATGATCCATACCGGTCACCGAGAGCGAACCGTTTGTAAAATTGCGTCCTGCGGTAACGGTATAAAATTCCGGATACAACCCTTTTCGATCCCAGTTTGCTTCCCACAGGTAATTGTCGGGGTTCAATGAAACCAATTGTGCCTCTGCAGGCAAAAAATCCGCCAATCCATTGCGAAGAGCACTCTCACTGGCTTGACGCGGATAAAGAAAGGAACGATTCAGAAGTTCGATGACCGACCGGTTATTTTGGGAATTAAACACAAAGCCGATCGCCAAACCGCTTGCGATCAACAAGCTTATAACCGATTTGAGAGAATTCGATCTGATCCGTCGATATCCTTCGCGAACCAGGCAGAGCGCCAATATCCCGACTCCGAAATATTCGAGATAAACGGGTAAATAACCCAAGCCGGGGACAATTTGCCCCTGATAACGGTCGCTCAGAGCGATCGTCATGCCGGGCAGCAGCCAAAAAGATAACCCGATTCCCGCCAGCAGACGCATAGAAGTATCTTTTTGGTTTTCTTTCTCCCTTTTCAGAATCAGTGAGAAAAGAGAAACAATTCCCAACGCCAGCAGCCAATCCGCGGCTTCCGCGTGACATAAAATGTCCCATGCCCGATCAGAAAAAACCTCGGCTGCCGGATATACATTCCCCATAATTGCTATGCTGCGGGTGAAAAAATAATAACTGAGAGGAAGCCCCGCCAGAAGTTGCAGCCCGTAAGTTTTCAGAATCTTCAGGACATCAAAATGAAATGCAATTCCGCTGTAAGGAGTCCCTTGAATCAATCGATTGCGGACAATTAATGCCGCAGTCAATGTCCCCACGAAAAGAATCCCGTAGGGAATGCAGACTTGAACCGTTTTCTTCCGATCCCGTGTCTCAAACCAAGCAATAACGGGAATCATCAAAATAAAAGGAAAACAAACCTCATAAGTCATCAATCCGCAAAAAAACGAAAGCAACCCGAACCATAGAAATTTCTTCCGGTTTTCCCGCAGATATCTCAACAAAAAATAGGCTGTCAACATCAGTTCAAGCAGAATCACTTGCATCAGCGAATAAAAACCGGTTACCGGATCCTGATAGCCGCGAAATTGAATTAGGAGCGGTATCAACAACATCGCTGCCTGTCCCAAACGCTTCGAACCGCCGGCATACCGGACCAGCATTCCAAAAACGACTTGATTGATACACACCGACAGGATAATGATCAATTTATAGAGCTTCACATTTTCGATATAAAACAGAAAATAATAGTAACAAGAAAGGAGATTGATCCGGCCTAATTCTAAATATTTCCGCATAAAATTGACCAGATTTTGGATCAAGGGAAGCTGATCCTGCTTTTCAAACAGGTAAGCCGTGGAATTTACGGCATCATCCCAGTAATACCCGCTGTGCACCAAAAATCGTAAAGACAAAGCCGTCAAAATACAGATCAAAATTTCTATTTTCCAGCGTTGAAAGAATGCGATCAGTTTATCTTCACTTTGCGAAAGAGCATTTTCTCTCATGAGAACCGGTTTTCCAAATAAAAGCCAAATCAGCAGGCTGATTCCGAAAAAGAAAAACATCAGAATGAAAAAAGATAATTTTTCAAGAGTGGCTGCTGCCAAAGATAACCATTCAATGGAATCTTTTATTAAAAAGAGAATCTCCCAACCTGCTTCTAGCCATACCACGATCCAAGCGATCACCCGTTCGAGTGATTTCCCAGACAGATAGAAATCCATTCCGGTTATCAAAATCAGTAAAATCGTAAATAACGGCAACGCCTGCCGGCGAATACTGCCACTCATCAAGCCGATCACGACCGCGATAAATATCAAGAGAAAGAGAATTTGGATGGTTCGCTTTTTCATTTCATTGGTATCCTGCCAACCCGATTGAATCGAAGTAAACAGCATGCGCATCATCTAATTTATATAAGCGACCTTCCGGGGTCTCCTGCAGGAGCCACTGTTCGCTGATGTTCGCAAAATGACCTGCCCCATCCCAGGTAGTCCAAGCAATCACTTCTGGCTCTTTTTCTCCTTTACGGACAAAGAAACGAATATCATCGGCTATGGGCATCCGAAGAGACCCGGATTCATCGAACCCCGTTTGAACCAGTTTTCCCATTTTGGCAAATCCGGTAACCTGATCTCCCGAATATTCCAACACGCGTACATCGGAAAATGGAACAGGTTCATGCAGAGGGTCTGTATCTCGGACCTGTTCTTTCAATTCATCGACACCCAAAGTTTGAATAGAGATTCCTGAATTCAGCAGAATAAAATCATCGCGCAGCGATCCTCCGGACCATTCTTGCTCCCATAAATTAAACGGATTGTTTTCAACAAGAATTTCCCTTTGGGGATCTATTTCTCTGAGTATGCCAGCTTGCAAGGCTGCTTCACCCGTCTGTCGTGGGTATAAGAATTCCTCGTTCATCAAAGCCACCGATCGCCGGTTTGATTGTTGATTCAGTAGGAATACCACCACGAAAACGGATATTCCGAAAGTCAGAATCGTATCTGATGAAATGGTTTTTTTTAGATAACGATAAAAAATAACTGCCAAGCAGAAGATCAGAAACGTAGCGCCAAAATAGCCGAAGAAAACAGGCAAATATCCTAAACCGGGAAGAATTTCATTCTGATATTTCTCGCTTAAAGCTAGAACCAGACTGGATCCGAATAAGAGTGTAAAACCAAACGCCCAATGAAATCTCGAGAGAACTGGTAAATGAATCCGTTTGCGAATCTCAATCCACAAGAACAAAAAAATCATTATCGAAACGACATCTGACCAAGTAATACCAGGGACAAATTCCGCAAATGATTGACTAAAAATTTCAGAGGCTGGAATTAATCGTTTAAGAATAGTCGCGTCATTCCCTGCCATCCGGTAACTGAGAGGAATCGCTGCAGAGGTCTGATTAAGCCATGCGGATAAGAATTTCGCAATGTCAAAACTGAATGTTGTCCCAGAGTAAGTATCGAATCCCATATTCGCAGAATAGAAACGGAAGCCGAAAGAAACCGATAACAGAATCCCTTCGATTAGTATAAAAGGAATACAGAATGAGAGAACTCTTCTCCATTTCTTCTGCGAATGCCATGCCAGTAAAAAATATAGCAAAATAAGGGGATAAAACATTTCATAAGACATTAATCCGATCGTAAAGAAAACGATGCTAAGGATCAGATATTTCTTTTTTCGATTTTCCAAATAGCGGTTAAAACAGATTAAAGAAATCATTAATTCCGCGAACATCATCTGCATCAATCCATAGTATCCCAGCATCGGATCATGGTAAATTCGAAACTGGATGCAGAGCGGTAATAATAGCAAGACCGCTAACGCAGCGATTTGATTCTTGAATAATTCGGAATTAAACTTATAAAATAAGAAACCATCGATTAGGGTTAGAATGAGCAGTATCGTTTTATAAACACGGACATCCGGGAATAGATAAAATATCAAAAATTGAAAGGTGGCGAAAGGATTGATTCGCCCTCGCAACGAGTAGCTAATTATTTCATCCTTTATACCTTGCCATATCGATCCACCCGAAATCCGCTTCACCGGGATAGTCGTAGCAAAAACTGCATCATCCCAATAAAATCCGCTGGAAAGAACCGGAAGAAAACTGAGAAACAGAAAAAGGATGGTGAAAATGATTAAAAACGATTGATTCGAGCAGATTATATTGTTTTTCCGAAATGAGGAAAAAAGATTTAATCGTAAACCAACACCAAATAGGCAGATGATAACAGCAAGAAAACTCCATTTTCCGAGTCCAGCCAGCCGATTCGATTCCGGAAAAAGTTTTTGCGATAGAGAAAATACGCTTAATAAGAAAAATCCCACAAAGAAAAAGAACCAAGCATGTAAAACAGAACGATTCCACTGATGAAAAGAAAAATCAAGCGAAAAGAAAAAAACGCTCAATAAAAAGGAGAGGGCAAAAGCTTTGTATGAACCTAGTATGAAACGGTTGGGATTTTCCAAAGAAGTTTGGAGTAGTAATACAAATATCAGAATTGCGGCCAGCGTCGGAATTAAGAAACGCCATTTTTCTTGTATCGGGTGATTCTTTTGCATGTCAGCTATTATAAATGAATGATTCTTTGTTGCATATTCAACAATCCCGTTTGTATAGAATGTTAATGGGGAAAAAATTGATTTTTCCATTATTTAATGTTAAATCAGGGATAATAAGTCATCTTACAAAAAATCAAATAAAATTAGATTACGGAGACTAATTGAGCGAAAATCCGAAAGACACCAAGATTGCAAAGAACATTTTGCTTTATGGCATAGGTGGAATATTATCCCAAGCAGCCGGATTGATTACCCTGCCGTTAATGGTTCACACTCTGACATCGGCAGAATACGGTACGATTGAAGTTATTACCGCCGCAACCGGCT